>OGYJ01001704.1_pt1 | contig 16968 bp, 14 predicted proteins | sample 1576531 | NCBI WGS metagenome assembly OGYJ01 (sample SAMEA3541574, study PRJEB24748) | human gut metagenome | biome: human gut; feature: human-associated habitat; material: faeces | place: China | collected 2012 | reverse complement strand
TTTTTTCTCTTTCTATTTTACTTCTTTGAGGTTGGGGTGTCAAGTTTTATTATACTATATCAAATTATCAAAATATGATCGGGTGATCGTGACATATGAAAAAAATCTTCTCAAAAAAGGCGGCGTATCTGCCGTCAATAATTTTCGTTACAATGCTGGTGACCATCGCCGTTTGCTGCGATCCGCCCTCTTTGGTCGGAAGGTCGGCGCTTATACGCCTTGCGGTAACTATACCGCTCAATATTTTATTTCAGATCTTGCTTTACCTCTTAGCGGCGGCGCTGCTTTTTATAGCTTTTCATTATTTACTGCGCGAAAGAAGTATCGTAAAGCGGCGTATCGCCGATCTGATATTAGGAATAATATGTATTCTCTTCTGCTGTACGCTTATTACGGACAGCTATCTTTCGCCGCTTCGCGGAAGCATTAAGGGCGATTTCCGGGCATGGACAGATATTTTGTCAGACCTGAACGGCGGCGACGCCGTATGTATCGAAAATTTGAATATCAAAACTTACCGTATGCCGGGGCACACTTCGCATAGGTCCGCAACTAACGACTCGTATTATATCGTCGCTGTTGACGAAGACAAGAACAGTTTCAGGTTTGCAATAACCGCAAAAGACATGGCGCTGATATTCGGCGATGACGACTACGAGCCAAAATACGGAAAGATCGAATACTATAAAAATTCCGGACTGGTAAAAGCAATAACGCTTTACGATGACACATGATGAGGTCACAGGGGAATGAAAAGAAAATATATACAGAACAAGCCCCCCGCAGTTGTGCGAGGGGCTGTTATTTTTTCTATTCTGTTACTCCGCCGACTGCCTTTTCACCTTCGCCACGACCGCAGCTGCCGCGAAAAGCACTACTGCGAAGAGCGCCTCTATGCCAAGATAGCTCAGATATTTGCCGAGCGAATAGCCCTCGTCCGAAAGACCGAATAGCATATTGTTCGCGCGGACAAGCCAGTACGCGGGCAGGAATGAAGCCGCTTTCAGCACACCGTCGCCCAGCAAGTCTTGCGGTACGAATACGCCGCAGAGGAACGCCATTCCAAGGCTCACCGTGTTGCCGATCATGCTGCAAACGTCGTCGCCCGCTATGCCGAACTGCGCTATCAGCACCGTAATGCCTACCGCCACGACCATGAAAATGAAGCTGTTCAGCATCGCCAGCAAGCCTGTTTTGCTGAACATCTCTCCGCCGTAGCAGGCGACGCCCAGTATCTGAAAAACCAGCCATATCGCCGCCGTGAGCGTGCCCGTCGCGCAGAAAAGCTGCATATTCTTGCTTGCCAGCGGCAGCGCTGAGCAGTCTATCCTGCGGCGCAGATCAAGCGTATTGAAAGCCGAAAGTATCGGCGTGAAGCAAACTATCATTATCACCAAAAATATGTAGGCAAGATACTGCGTGAAATAGCTGAGTCTGCTGCCGGAATTGCCCGCCGAGAAATTTTCTACCGTAACGTCAACGTGCTGCTCCTGCGCTTCTGCGGCGGCGCGGCAGGCTTCGCCGCTGCCCATGCCCGAAGCCGAGTACATCTCAGCCGTCTTTACGAACTGCGTGAGCTGACCCTCAAAAAGCTGCGATTCATAAGTGCCCGAGGCGCTCACCATTTCAAAAAGCCCATCGCCCTCGCCCGCCGCGACAGCTTCGCCAAAGCCCGCTTTTATCGTCAGCGAGCAGTTGAGCGTGCGGTAATATATCGCGTCTTGAAGAGCGCCGTCGCCGCCGTCTATCGTCACTATCTCGTGATTTTCCGATATGTAGTCGCGCAGGGAACGGCTCGCTTCAGTATTATCCATATCGGCAACGCTTATTTTCAGCTTTTTGTCGCTGTAATCCTTATCCTGCTGAGCGTTTGCCGTCATTATAAAGCATATCAGCGCGAATATGCCGAAGTACATCAGTATAGTTACCAGTCTTTTCCGCGCCATTTTCATGAACACCTTATAAACTTGCATATCTGCGCCTCCTTGTAAGATAATATCCGCCCAGCGTGAAGATCACGGCGTATCCGCCGAGGGTGAGCAGGTTTGCCGTCAGCCTGCCGCTTCCGCCGTAGATGTTCAGCGCCAAAAAGCTGTTTGAGATCAGCGCGGCTGGGTTTATCCTATTGAACCACGGCGCGTACCGCTCTACCAGCGCGTACATATTGCCGACACAAAGCCCGCTGAGGAAGCAGAAAAACATTGATACCGAGATAAGTATGCCTATTTTCATGCCCTCGCTCATTTTGCCGATCGCGCCGATGAAAAAGCCCATGCTCGCGCTCACCAGCACACCCACCGCCGTAACGCCGAAAAGCGCGGGCAGCGGCGCGCCGAAATCTACTTTCAGCGCCAAAGTGAGGTACAAAAGAGTTACCCCCGAGCAGATAAGGTTCAGTATCACCGCCGCTGTCAGCGCCGCCGTTACGCTTTCAAGCTTGTGCACCGGCGAAACTGATTTGCGCGCGCCAAGCTCTGAAAGATTTGCCTGCACGCTTATCACCAGACCCAATCCGCTGAGCGCGCCGAAAAGGCAGTTCATAGCCAGCAGATTATAAAAATACTGCACATACGGATCGGCGCTGTCGCCCGACATCTGCCGCGCTTCCACAGGCGATATTTCGGCGCTCATAGCCTCTATCACCTGTCCCAGCTTCTGCGGGTCGGCGTTCGCCGCGTCGGTTATCACCTTTACGTTCACCTCGTAATTATCGAGTAACGAGCGTATTATCGAAGCGGCGGTGCTCTCGCTCTTTACCGAAAGGCGAATATCGCTGCCGTTTACAAATATCACGCCGCTGACATCGCCGTTCTCCAGCTTTTTCATAGCCTTGCCCTCGGCTAAATATTCGGGCGCGAAAAGCGCGTCGCCGCCCTCAGACAGGCTGTCCATCACCTCGGTAAAAGTCGCGTTTTCCTGATCGGTGCAGACGGCTACGGGTATCTCTTTAAAAAGCTCGTCGCTCTCATACAGCCCACTGAAAGCTATGTTGAAAAAAGTGCCCAGTATTATCGGAAAAGCCAGCATCCAAAACATAGCCTGCCTGTTTCGCAGACCTGTGAGCAGTTCGTATTTCAAAAGATGTAAAAACATTGCTCAGCCCCCCTCAGCTATCGCGAAGCTGCTTGCCGGTTATCTCTAAGAAAACGTCGTTGAGCGTGGGCAGCTCGGAATAGACCCTGCCGAAGCGTATATCCTTTTGCTGTAGCAGTGTCAAAAGGCGGATGAGATTGTGCTTTCCGCCCGAGAATTTCACCTCTGCCCTGCCCTCGATGTACTCGGCTTCGTAAACGTGCGGCAGCGCGCGTATCTCCTCCAGCAGCTCGGCGCTCTGCTCCATAAGCTCTACCGTTATCTTCTCGGTATTCTTTATCTGCTTTTTCAGCTCTTCGGTAGTGCCCAGGGCTATCTGCCTGCCCTTATCTATTATCGCGATGCGCGTGCATATCTGCTCCACCTCTTCCATATAGTGAGATGTATAGATTATCGTAGCGCCGTGCCTGTTCAGCTCCTGTATGCCCTCCAGTATCTTATTGCGGCTCTGCGGGTCTACCGCAACTGTCGGCTCGTCGAAGATTATCAGCTTCGGCTTGTGCGCTATGCCGCAGGCTATGTTTAGGCGGCGCAGCAGACCGCCCGAAAGCTTCTTCGGGTAAAATTTCACGAAATCCTCCAACCCTACGAACTCCACGGCTTCCTCAACGCACTTTTTGCGCTCCGCCTTATCCTTTATATAAAGCCCGCAGAAATAGTCGATGTTCTCATAAACGGTAAGCTCATTTATCACCGCTACGTTCTGCATTATAACGCCTATCTTGCTCTTTACCTTGTAATTATCGGGCGACATCTCTTCGCCGAATATCTCTACGCTGCCCTTATCGAAACTCAGCAGCGAGAGCAGGCAGTTTATCGCGGTGGTCTTGCCCGAGCCGTTCGGTCCGAGCAGACCGAAGACCTCGCCCTCATATATCTCCAACGAGAAATGGTCGAGCGCTATAAGCTCTTTGTAACGCTTTACCAAATTTTCTATCTTCACTACGGGTGTGCTCATGTATATCATATCCTTTCATCAAACCGTCATGCGTTGCGTTTTGCAGATGTTATCTCTATAATACTAGTATAATGCAGGCGGCGGCTTTTTTCAAGTGCAAAATGTAATGACTTTTGCGGAGTGGCGTGACATTTGTAATTCGCGCGGGGTATGCCTTTGCGCAAGATCTACATATAAGGCAGGCGGCGGGACAGTTAAATTGTGAAAAAAACATTAAATATAAAACAGTTCTGAATTTTTAGTTAAATATAACAAAAAGCGTTTACATTTTTCAGTCAATATGTTATAATAACTTTTAGCGTTAAAACAATTTGAACAGTAAGATCTTATATGAAAGGGAATGTAAAGAAATGAAAAATTTAAGAGGGTTATTTTCAAGAGTTTTTTCCGCCGCCGCTGCGGCAGTTATCGCGGCAGGCTGCGCACTAAGTGCTTACGCCGCCGATACTTCCGACGTAGAGCTTGATACTTCCGAAGCTATCTCGGTAGGCAACTGGGGCACCAGTGCGAAGTACCAGTACGATACTTTCGACACCACCCGAATGACGAAAGATTCTGAGATAAAAGTAGAATTTTCTATAGATACCGAAGCGAACAAGCTTTCAAGCTCGCCGATAGAGCTGGTATTCCAGAGCTGGGAGTCTCCCGACACATCTATGGCGCAGCCCGACGGCTCGGTATGGGCAAAAGTATCCGCCGCAGAGTTTGACAAGACCACCGCGGTATTCAAGTACGACGACATAGTAAAAGCATACGGCACCGATAATTTCGAGAAGGTAAGCTGCATATGCTTTACCGCTACCGACGTTGCCGATATTACGGTAAAGAAGGTAACTGTTACTAACTGCATCGAAAAGGGCAGCCACTACGTCGATAAAGAAGAGCAGAAGGAACAAAACAAAAACAACATGATATTCACCATAATCGGCATAGTTGCGGGCATTGTTATCGCCGTTGTCATCATAGTAGTTATCATGAACAAAAAAAGCAGCTCGGCTTACGACGTTGCTTCGGGCGAGTTCGTTTCCAAAAAGGACACCAAGAATTAAGGACTAAAAAACATACAAAGCGTCACCGTGTGCTGCGGCGGCGCTTTTATACTATTACAATAATATAATAAGGAGATACAGAAATGCTGACATTTGAAGAACTAAAGAAAAACAGCGAGGTAAACGCATATATAATCCAAGCGGACGCTTCGCTCAAAGCGCTGGGATTTACCGAGCACAGCTTCGCGCACGTAGGCGTGGTGGCGGAGAACGCGCGGTATATACTGCAAACGCTGGGCTACCCCGAGCACGACCTCGAGCTGGTGCAGATAGCCGCTTATCTGCACGACATCGGCAACTTGGTCAACCGCATAGAACATTCGCAGAGCGGCGCGGTAATGGCTTTCAGCCTGCTGAACAGACTGGGTATGCCGCCGGAGGACACTGCCGTTATCGTCACCGCGATAGGCAACCACGACGAGGGCACGGGCGTAGCGGTCAACCACATAGCCGCCGCGCTGATACTCGCCGATAAATCAGACGTGCGCCGCAGCCGCGTCCGCAACACCGACAAGACCACCTTTGACATACACGACCGCGTGAACTACTCGGCGAAAAGATCGAGCCTGAAAATAAATGGCGAGCACACACTTATAAAGCTGAAACTCTCAATCGACACGCAGTACGGCTCGGTGATGGACTATTTCGAGATATTTCTAGACCGCATGATAATGTGCCGAAAAGCAGCAGAATTTCTGGGGCTGGAGTTTAAGCTGATAATCAACGAACAGCAGCTGATTTGACGGCTTATTTGATAAAGTACTCACTTGAAATCTGCCGAAAATTGTGGTATAATAGTTGCAGTCGCAGACAACAAAAGGGGTGAACTACTTTGGATAAAATAATGCTGCTCATGGGCATACTGCCCTCAGTCATAATAATGGTGATAATCTTCAAAAACGCAGTTATCAAGCACAAGCCTATGCGAAAGCTGGCTTCGGTATTTGCGATAAGCGCTATCTCGGTAGTGCCCGCAGGCATACTAGAGGGCATTGGCTCGGCGCTGATGCAGGCTTTTATCGGCGGCGACCCGCGAAGGGTCTACTACCCAGATATGGATTCATACCTGATATATCAGCTTGTCTTTTACGTCGCGGTAGTCGGCATAGTGGAGGAAGCCTGCAAGTTTTTTACATTCAAATGGATAGTTTTCCACGACCGCAGTTTCGACAACACCTACGACGGAATAATCTACGGCGCGGCTTCGGCGCTCGGCTTTGCTACGCTTGAGAACATACTTTACATATCGCAGGCAAGCAGTCAGCTCACGGTAGCTTTGCTGCGCGCGGTGCTTTCGATACCGCTCCACGCCGTTACGGGCATACTCATGGGCTACTATTTCGGCGTATCGAAATACCGCAGGTATAATAACGTTCGCCCGAACACCCGTCCCGAGCGGTTCGCGTACATATTCTCGGTGCTGATACACGGCGTTTACGACTACCTCGCGACGGCTATGAGCGCAGACGAAGACCGCAGCATATGGCTGATAGCGCTCATCTGCATGATGATACTCATTTACGCGATGATAGTGCGCTGTATATACTGCGCGCGGAAAAATTCGCACAACATCTACAACAAATACTACTACGAGCAGCTTGGCGGGCAGATGCAGGACATGATGGGCGGCAAGACCTCGGAAAACCCGACGTTTTTCGGCGTGCCGCTGCCAATGATGTACCGCAGAAATCCCAACGTTTTCAATCCTTACGACCCATATTCTTACACGCCGCAGCCTCAGCAGCCCAGATACTGCGTTCACTGCGGCAAGCCTATCTCATCGGCATCGCGCTTTTGTACTAACTGCGGCAAAGAGATAGAGCGCCGGCAGCCATCGCAATACCCAAACACGCAGAATATGCAGTAACACATTTTTCGCCTTTTCATATCATGTAATATAAGCCGCGCGGGTCACAAAGACCTGCGGCGAAAGGCTTAAATAATTACCCGAAAAGGAGAAATCGTTATGTGCGGAAACAATTGCTGGTGGATCATCATCCTTATCCTTCTCATAGTTTGCTGCGGCGGATGCGGCAACTGGGGCGGCTGCGGCTGCGGAAATAACTGCGGCGGATGCGGCAACGACTGCGGATGCGGCTGCTGATAACATCTGAATAATTCCCTTACAGCGCCTGAGCCTAAAAACTCGGGCGCTGTTTATTTGTATAAACCGCACATTTTTCTGTCACGAGATTTGCCAATGTTGTACATGATTTTTTGGACAATCATCGCAATGTGTCCTAAAAAGTATTGACAGTATAATTATTATAGAATATAATATATATAAATCATATATATTATGAAAAAGCGGATAAAAAGCTCCGCAAAAACAGAAATTTGGGAAAGGATGAGATTCACATGATTCGGGCAGAATGGAAATCAATTCTGAAAAACCCGCTCATGATAATAGTTCTCATCGCGATAATCGCGATACCTACTATCTACGCGGGTCTGTTCCTAGCCTCGATGTGGGACCCATACGGAAACATCGACAAGCTGCCGGTAGCGGTGGTAAACAAAGACGAGTCGGTAGAGTACGAGGGCACTACGCTTGACGTAGGAACTGAGCTGGTGAAAAAACTCAAAGAAAACGACGAGCTGCAATTCAACTTCGTAGACGCGGAAGCGGCGCAGGAAGGTCTGGAAAACGGTACTTACTACATGGTAATAACCATTCCTGAGAACTTCTCGGCAAACGCTGCTACGCTGATGGACGAAAAGCCAAAGAAGATGGAGCTGGAGTATGAAACAAACCCCGGCAAAAACTACATTGCCAGCAAACTCAGCGATACCGCGCTGAGCAAGATACAAACGAGCGTTTCGGAAGAAGTTACAAAGACCTACTCCGAAACAGTCTTCGACCAGCTTACCGGCATAGGCGATTCGCTAAGCTCGGCGGCTGACGGCACGGGAGAGCTGGAAGACGGCCTCAGCCAGATCTCAGACGGCAACAAGAAGATAACCAAAAATCTGAAAAAGCTCGCCGAAAGCACAGTTACCTTTAAGGAAGGTTCTGAGGAGCTGGAAAGCGGACTGAAAGAATACACCGACGGCGTTTCTCAGGTAAACGAGGGCGCTAAGAAGCTTGACGACGGCGCTAAGACGCTTTCAAGCTCGGCAAGCTCTGGCGTTTCGCAGCTTAAAGACGGTACTTCGAGCCTGAAAAAGGGCGTAAGCTCTTACACATCGGGCGTTGGCGAGGCTGCGGCGGGCGCTTCTGAGCTGAACAAAAACAGCAAGGCGCTAAACGACGGCGCTTCGCAGCTTTACAGCGGCTCTAAGCAGCTTTATGCGGCGGGCACGGCTGTACAGAGCGGACTACAGCAGATCTCAGATTCGCTGGCGACCAGCCTTTCTAAGGAAAACAAAGCTACCCTCTCGACGCTGACGGCAGGCTGCGATTCGCTGAAAAGCGGTATCGACGAGCTGTACACAAGCGTTTCGGGACTTGAGCTTCCCGACGTTTCAGCGGCGGCGACGGGCATAACCACATCGGCCGCGAACATTGGCGCTGACGCTACGGCGGCGGGCGGAAACCTCGCGAATATGCAGACATATCTGACCTCGCTCGCGACCGCTTACCCCGAGATAATGACCGACGCTAACTTCTCCGCTCTCGCGGGCGAGATAAGCACCTGCGCGGGCAACGTTTCCGACATAGGCACACAGCTTGGCACGCTCAAGACTGCGGCAGGCGGACTTGCTTCGCTGAGCAGCATGGGCGACAGCATCACTGAGCTGCAGAACGGAGTTGCGAAGATAAAGAAAGGCTCTGACCAGGTACTCCCCGGCGCTAAGCAGGCTATAAACACCCTTGAGGGCGGACTTGTAAGCATTCAGAGCGCTCTCGACCGCCAGGGCAAGACTGCTGAGGACATGGGTCTTATACAGGGCATGACCCAGATAAACGGCGGACTCAGCACACTTTCGGGCGGCGCTAAGGAACTTAGCGCGGGCACTAAGACATACACCGCAGGCGTTAAAGACCTCAACAGCGGCCTTAGCAAGATACATTCAAATTCCGCAGCGCTCAACAGCGGCGCGGCCACTCTTGACAGCGGCGTAAGCAAGCTTTCGAGCGCGCTGACCAGCGGCGTAAAGACGCTTACCGACGGTACGAGCACGCTTTACAGCGGCACTAAGAAGCTTGACGCGAACAGCGCGAGCGTAAAGAAGGGCGCGGCTGCACTTACAGACGGCGCTGAGCAGATCTCCGAAGGCGCTTCCAAGCTGCACAAGGGCAGCAAAGATCTGGGCGACGGCGTATCCGACGCTCACGACGGCACAGGCACTTTAAAGAGTGGCCTTACCGACGGCGCTGACGAGATAGCTTCCATAAACACCAACGACGATACTTACGATATGTTCTCCGCTCCCGTAGAATCGAGCAAGCAGGAGTACACGCATGTTCCCGATAACGGCCACGCAATGGCGCCTTACATGATGTCAGTAGGACTTTGGGTAGGCACGCTGGCATTCTGCATCATGTACCCGCTCACTAAGGTAAACGGCGAGCTGAAATCAGGATTCAGATGGTGGCTGGCTAAGGCTACGGTACTGCACGTTCTGACGCAGATAATGGCGGTGCTCATGCTCTTCGTACTGCACAAAGCGTGCGGCTTCACGCCGGCAAGCTGGAGCAAGGCGATAATAGTTGCGTGCATGGCTTCCATCGCGTTCATGTCGATACAGTACTTCATGAACGTAGCTATGGGCAAGGTAGGCTCGTTCCTCATGCTGATATTCATGGTAATACAGCTCGCAGGCTCGGCAGGTACTTACCCCGTAGAGATCTCGGGCGCATTTGTAAGCAAGATACACGCGCTTGTACCTTTCACATACACGGTAGACGCTTTCAGAATCGCTATCGCCGGCAAGGGCAGCATAGTTCCCTGCTGCATAGTAATGGGCGTTTTGGTAGTAGTATTCTCGGTACTTACAGTTATCCTCTTCCACTTCCGCGCTAAATGGAAGGAAACCGGCAGAAGATGCCTGTACGACTTTATTGAAGATAAGGGTCTTGCATAATTTTTCAAAATGTGATATAATTATATCGGTCGATATTCGATCTTGAAAAAAAGAATCAGTTCGCCGATTATTATAAAACAAACAGTAAATGTGTAAAAAGACAGGTGAAAGAAATGCCTACACAGCAATATCTTACAAAGCTATGCAAATCGTTTTACGAATTCAAATATGCGCTTTACAAAGTGATAGACAGCCTTTGCCGCGAAGAGGGCATAACGAATATGCAGGCTATGATGCTTTTCATGATAAAGTCTGAAAAGGCTATATCGGTAGGCGCACTGAGCAGCATCTTCAATATGACCCACTCAAACGCTTCGGCACTTTGCAAAAAGCTCGAGCGCGACGGGCTGGTCTGCCGCACACGCTCAAAGACCGACGAGCGCACGGTGCTGATAACGCTTGGCGAGCGCGGCGAAGAGGTGATTTCGCGTATGCTGAAAAACGGCGCGGGCATCAGCGACTCGCTGGGCGAGATACCGCAGGACCGTCTGGACACGATAATAGAAACGATGAATGAAGCAACGCATATGCTTTCGCAAATAGTTAAGTAATATGGATAACGCGTCTGAGCAAGATCGGGCGCGTTATTTTTTTGCGATACTAAGCAAACTTACGCAAAAAGTCAAGCCGAGTTCATCTTGATATGATATAATGTAAACATAGAAAGTATACTTCCTTAGTTCGCAGAAGAAAGCAGGTGCATTTATTGAAAGACTTTTACATTTTCGCATGCTCGCTGGAATACATCGAGAACAACCTAAGCGGCGGGATAATGCTTTACGGCGAGGACAGCGAGGGCGAAGCGATATACGACCGGTTTGAAAACAGCCTCGACCGCGCAAAGCCGTAGACCACACTTGATTTTCGCCGCCGTTTGTGCTAAAATTATAGACGGGTGATAAAAATGGCGGACAAAAGATACTGCCGCTGCTCGGATGACGGCAGACCCGAATTTTACGGCTGCGGAAATCTCTCCGCGCCCGCGGGGTTTGTGCACCAGCGGCGGACGATGGGCTGCATGGTGCTGATATATGTGCTGGCGGGCGAGCTGCACATTTCGGCAGGCGGGCGGCTGCACGATGTGAAAAGCGGCGAATATATACTGCTGCGCGCGGGCGAAGAGCATTTCGGCACACAGCCCTCGGCGGAGGATATTTCCTACTTCTGGGTGCATTTCAAATGCGGCGAGTGGTGCGGCACGGACGAGGAGGAGCTTCGGCAGACTGCAGGCAAGGGATACATCGCCGCGGAGCACGCCGCCGAGCGCGGGGGCAGGCTTCCGCAGCTTTTCCGCCAGCTTTTAGACCTCTCGCTCGCGCCGCCGCCATATCGTGAGAAGCTCGCCGCCTGTTCGCTGGAGCTGCTGCTGACCGAGCTTTCGCGCGAGTGCTGCGCCGAGATCTCTAGCAGCAGCAACGAATTTTCGCCGCTGATAACCTCGGTGCGGGTGTGGACGGCTGAAAACTGCGCCCGCCGCCTCACCATAGCCGAGATAGCCGCGCAGTTTCACTACAACGCCGAATACCTCAGCTCGATCTTCAAGAAAGAAACGGGCGAAACGCTTTCGGCATATCTGCTGCATTCGCGGATAGAGCGCTCAAAAGCCCTGCTGACGGCGGGCGCGAGCGTAAAGGAGGCGGCGTTTTCCAGCGGATTTTCCGACGAAAAATACTTCATGCGCCAGTTTCGCAGGCTTGAGGGCACTACTCCCCTGCGATTCAAAAACGCTTTTGCAAAGAAAAAAGTCAATAACAGATAAAAAATACCGCAAAACCTTTTACAGTTTTGCGGTATTCGCATTTATATTATTCCCACATTTGAAAGCTTATCTGTGAGTAAAATAAACGGTGTAGACCTCGTCCACGATGTCGTAAAGCGGCTTGAACTCTATGTTCTTCTGCTGATTTTTGGTGCGGTAGCAGGTCTGCTTCCAGGGGAAAGTGCCGTAGGTGTGCTCGGAAAGCGGCGCGAAGATTTCTTCGGGTCTGGAAATATCACCGCTGATTCCGCAATCGCTGTCGGTAATACCTGCGAGCACTATCGGGCCGTCCACCGCGGCGCAAAGCTCGGGGGAATCGGACAGGGTCTGCATATTTATCTTGCTCGGGAAGAACACCTTTATCTCGTCGCTGCCCCACTCGCGGCGCAGGATCATAAAGCCGCCGCGTATCTCGGGCTGAACGCTCTCGCCGTTTACGGAAAGCTTCACCTCGCCGCTTACCCAGCAGGGCAGGCGCAGAGCAAGCTCAAAATCGGCGGGTTTATCGGTATTTACGTTGAATTTCAGCGCCCAGCGATTCATTCTGCCGTCGTCGCGCTCGTCGAAAAACGCCTGATCGTTGTAATATTTCATATCGCTCGTCTGCTCAAAGTGCACCTTAGCGCCCGCCAGCTCGAAATCAGCCTGCGAGGAGATGTACTGCGCAACGCTGAGCCTATTCATTTCCTCGTCGATGAAGTAGATGAGGTCGGGGTAGATGGTCTGCGCCTGCACCATAGTGCCATGGCAGCACCAGAAATCGTGAGTTTTGCTGCCCCACTTCTTCTTGCTGCCCGCTTTGAGCGGCAGGAAGTAGGTCGGCGTGCCCGTGTAGGGGTTCTGCTGCGCGAGGAAGCCGTTGTAAAGGCAAAGCTCGATGTAATCGGCATACTTAGCCTCGCCCGTTACACGGTAGAGGAAGTCGGCGGTGCGCACCATATTATAAACGGTGCAGAACTCCTGATCGGTAGCGCTGAGGAACTCTGCCTGACGGTATGGGGGCAACCAAAACTCGCCCGCGTTCGCGCCGCCCGTGCAGTACATTCCGCGCTTTTCTACCGCGCTCTGCCAAAAAAGCTTCACGCGCGTGAGCCACTTTTCGTCGCCGGTAACTTCGTAAAGCTTAGCCGCGCCGTGCGAAAGTGGTATCGAAGCGTTCGCGTGGCAGTTGGTGAGGGGGTCGCCGCCCTTTTCGAGGTCGGTGAACATACCCGCGCCGCTGTATTTTTCGGCAAGCTTGAGGTACTTTTCATCGCGGGTAAGCTCGTAAGCGCGCGCCCAAGCCTCGAGCATACCGCCAGACTCGCCCTTGCAGACGGCGTAGGGGGAAACCTTTTCCGTTTCGGCTATCCACTCGGTGTACCAGTCGGCGAGGTTTGAGAGCACCTCGAGAGCCTGCTCGCTGCCCGCGTCGGCGTAAGCGTCGGCAAGGCCCATTATCGTCTTATGCATAACGTACTGCGGCGACCAAACGTGATCGCCCGTTATCATCTTATTGAAATATTTTTCTGGGATAGAGCCTGCCCATTTGCCGCCGTTGAGTTTCTGGCAGCGTACCAGCTCGGCAATCATAAAATCGAGCTTAGATTTCAGCGCGGCGTCGCCCTCGGAAGCGAATATCGCGGCTGCGGCGCTGAGCCAGTGACCGAGAAAATGTCCGCGAAGCTGGCAGGTAGGCGCTTCCCAGCCCCAGTGCAGCTTAGCAGAAGAGGGGTCTTCCAACACCTGAAGCCCCGGCATTACAACGCCCGCTTCGAGATAAAAATTCTGCAAAAGGCACTGCGTTTCAAGCTCGGATATGTAACCACGCTCGGTTTCCATGCGCTCGCGGAAAAGTCCGGGCAGCAGCTTTACATTTTTCTTTCCAACTGACTTCAGCATAATAAAACCCTCCGTATCGTTTGATCGTGTATCACATTATACCACAAATAAGCGCATTTGTCGGTAGACTATTCCGCAGAACTAGTAGACTAATCGCATATCATATCCGGCTGGCGCGGTCTGGGGCGCTTTCGGCGACGACCTCAGAAAAGGCATACTCGCCGCGATAATTTTCCCTATACTCCTGCTCGTCGGGCTGTTTTTCTGCCGCAAAAGCGGACGCACATCGCGCAACTGAATAAAAATCAAACGCTGTACGGATTTTAGTCATCCATACAGCGTTTTTTCAATAGTAATAATCCAAATATATCTTGTAACCGCTCTTGCCCGGGTCACCCCTGTACGTTTTTATCCAGCCGAACTGGCCGTCTTTGTAAGTGTACAGCCAGCGGTCATCATTGCGTTTTTCGCCATATATCGTCAGCTTTTCGCCCTTGTTGATGTAGATCTTGCTGATGGAGTTTTCGTTAGGCTCGTTTCTCAGCATAAGCTCGTTCACGCGGCTGACGACTTCGTATCGCTCAGATGAATGAAGAGCGATCTGAGGTTCAGTTACATTGGCTACTTTCTGCACCGTATCTTTGAGCAGCTCCGCCCTGCACCAGCCGTACTCACTGCCGTACTGAGTATATATCCACCTAACGTTGTCCGTATGCTCCTCGGCGTAGACCGTCAGCATTGCCCCCGGCGAAACATCGCATATCAGCGTGTACTGCTCGCTCGGGCCTTTGCGCATCTGCACGAGCGTACCGTCGCTCGGCGTGAAAAGGCAGCCGCTCTCCGCCATTACCGCAGGCGCGTAAGGCGTGTCGATCTTTTCATCTGAGCTGTTTTCGGCAGGCTGTTCTGTCGGCTCAGTCGGCTCGGTCTGTGCGTCGGCGTCAACAGCCGCAGCGCTCGACACCGCCGAATTTTGGTATACGTCAGCTTCGCTCTCGCCGCCGTTCGCTCCGCGCTTCACAACTATCGCGACAACCAGCGCCGCCATACATATACAGCAGACCGAGCATATCAGCGCGGGCAGGAGTATCTTGAACTTGCTGACGTCCGCGCCCTGATTTTTGGGCGGCTGTTTTTGACCGCAGTATATACAAAAATCCGAGCCATCGGGCAGAGAGTTCCCGCAATATTTACACTTCATTTACATCACTCACTTCAACTCCGCCCCGCCCCACTCAACGGCGGTACCTGTCAGCTAAAGTATTAATAGATAACTTGCGTTGTATTAAAGATAAACTTACGTTCCTCTAAGGCTAAAGTTCCCTTTGACCTGAAACAAACTATAAACGAAAGTTCCAATTATATAAATGCAACCTTCATTTTTATAAACGCAAGTTTCATTTATAAAAACAAAGCTTCCGTTTATAGATTTCTCTTAGACAAAAACAACTTTGGCAGTAAGGAAAAGGAAGTTTGCAATAAGGAGACAGTAACTTATCTATTAACTAACTTCATCTCTTTCTATAAGGAAGTGTAAACCAGAAAGTAGATCCTTTACCTTCTTCTGAATCTACTCCTATTTTTCCCCCGAGACGCTCAACAATCGTACGACAGATGGAAAGTCCTAAGCCGGTACCTTGAATGAATGGGTTATATTTTACGAATCGTTCGAAAACATGTTCACACTGTTCGTTTGACATACCACAGCCGGTATCTGATACATAAAAATAAATAGTATCGGTATCTGTCATACGATACCCCATACAGATAGTGCCTGTTTGAGTAAATTTGATAGCGTTATTGACAAAGTTGGCAAGCAATTGTATCAGTCGATTCTTATCAATATAAAAAAGACAACCCGGCAAGCGTTCGGTAAATGCAAGGGTAACATCACTGTTTTTCAAACGTAACCGCATACTTTGTTCGATTTCCTCCATTGTCTGATTAACATCGATCGAGGAAGGATAGAAATCAAATGTTCCGGCTTCAATCTTCGACAAATCCAGAATATCATTAATTAATTGGAGCAACAAGTCGGTATTTGTTTCGATGATATCTGCGTACTCGCGCATTTCGACAGGATCTTCTGTATGGGGAAGCATATTTGAAAAGCCCACGATTGCGTTCAAAGGAGTACGTATTTCATGGCTCATGTTCGCCAAAAAGGCAGATTTCAATTGATTAGCCTGCTCCGCTTTCTCCACCGCTTCACTCAAACGGCTATACGCTTTCCGAAGAATACGAATATAATAGACAATAGCAGCTATCAAAAGTAATAGAAAAACAGAACTAGCAATAATCTTAACATAGTGTTGCTGAAAAAAAGTTTGAGGTTTATCAATATATACAGCATCGTCGGGATAGCGACTTGACGGAATATTATAAGACTTTAATACAGGATAACAAAGATAGGAATTTCCTTCCCCTCCCACTCCACCCGGGATATTACGGGCTTGTTCTCCATTCAATATGCGATTCAGGATTTCCAGCAAAGAATCGCAAAAAGACTCCGTCGATACATAATACCCTCCTGCGAAAGTATTGTTCGATAAATTTTCGGGAGATAGCAAAAACAGAGGTGAGGGAGTAAAATTGGTTATAATTTCCTGTATGTGGTCGAAAAGGTAGTTGTTATCATTTTCATTATGAGACTCAAACCAGGAATAGTAAATAATCCCTGTATTAGGTTTATAACTATGCAGGGTATCCAGCAACATTTCTGTCGATAATTGAGTGGTAGAAAGCAGATCCAAACGTAAATCCGGAAAATTCTCTTCGACGGCTTCCTTTACATCTCTACGGGTTTCTTCACTAATATATCTGTCGTCTGAAATAAATGCCAGACGTTGCATATCTGGTATTAGTTTATAAATCAGTTCCACTGTTTCCTTCACATAATAATGCTGCTTTAAAAGTGTCAGATTATAGCCTCTTCTCCATTCTTCACCGGGGACACTATTGGTTTCTGTTAGTGGAGCATGAGACAGCAAAACGTCGAGAGAAGCAGGCAGGCGGTCGCGGGCATTTGTCACTATTACCGGAACGTCTTTCCATACGTCATCAAACAGTTCACGGCAGACAATCCATCCCGGATCTCCAATCAGGACGATGGCAGCGGGAGCTACCGGGTATTTCTCCCGTAAATGGGTGACTACGGCATCTGCTTCCATCTTATTAGCCAAAGCTGGTACGGAAAGGGATTCCGCTTTGGCAGATATCCCCTGCTTCTGAAGAGCATCGTGTATACACCAATAGAAATT
>OGYJ01001700.1_pt1 | contig 17003 bp, 7 predicted proteins | sample 1576531 | NCBI WGS metagenome assembly OGYJ01 (sample SAMEA3541574, study PRJEB24748) | human gut metagenome | biome: human gut; feature: human-associated habitat; material: faeces | place: China | collected 2012 | reverse complement strand
GAGTTTATCCATGTATTTTGGATTTCTGCATCGGGAAATGGGCGTATCTGATAGTTGCTTTTATTCAGTAAGTTAACTCCCTGTCTTGTTCCTATCAATAGGCAATCATCATCTTCAGCAAAACACCAGATGAAGTCATCGGTTAATAAATGCGGCTGATTAAAATCTGATTTAAAGGTTTGGAGTTGGTATCCATCATATCGTCCCAAACCATTTTTGGTTCCTAACCAGATAAATCCGCTCTGGTCCTGATGTAAGTCTATGATTTCATTGGATGGTAATTGCTCCAGAAAAGGCATTTGCTTGGCTATTATCTGTTGTGCACGCGAGGAAATGCTTATTAGCAAAAAGGCAATAATGAGGAAAGGATATACGTATTTTTGTATTTTTGTACGATGAATTCTGTTTTCCATAATGTTACAAGGTATTTTCTTTGGTGGCGATTGCAAAAATAGGGTATTATTGGCAATACTTCAATCAAAATGGCATTTTTATAAAAATCTCTGTGAGGTATGGGCATAAAAAAAGGAGTACCGCTGTACTCCAACCTTTGTTAACCTTAAATCTAATACTATGAAAAACACATTGCAAAGATACGGACTTCTGGGATATCTGCAAATAAAACAAATAAAAAAGAGTGTTTTATAACATGTTTTAGTAAAAGTGTTGTTTTTGTTAAGGCTTACTAAGGATTTGAGTCCCCTCAGTACTTGTTTTCTAAAAAAGAATTATCTTTGCATGGCTGCGAAAATAAGCTGCACTTTTGCATATTAATAAATTTATAAAGAACGACTACTGTGAGCGAAGAAGATATTGTCCTTACTCCGATGATGAAACAGTTCTTGGACCTGAAAGCCAAGCATCCTGATGCCGTAATGTTGTTTCGTTGCGGCGACTTCTATGAAACTTATTCTACCGATGCTGTTGTTGCAGCCGAAATCCTGGGAATTACCCTGACTAAGCGTGCCAATGGTAAAGGAAAGACTGTTGAAATGGCGGGATTCCCTCATCATGCATTGGATACGTATCTACCTAAGCTGGTACGTGCCGGGAAGCGTGTGGCCATCTGTGACCAGTTGGAAGACCCGAAGATGACCAAGAAACTGGTGAAACGGGGCATTACGGAACTGGTAACTCCCGGTGTTTCCATCAATGATAATATACTGAATTACCGGGAAAATAACTTTCTGGCTGCCGTACACTTTGGTAAAGGAGCGTGCGGTGTAGCTTTTCTCGATATATCTACGGGTGAATTCCTCACTGCAGAGGGACCTTTCGACTATGTAGATAAACTCTTGAATAACTTCGCTCCTAAAGAAGTGCTTTTTGAACGTGGAAAACGTGGCATGTTTGAGGGTAACTTCGGAAGTAAGTTCTTTACTTTTGAACTGGACGACTGGGTATTTACAGAGACCACTGCCCGTGAGAAACTTCTGAAGCATTTTGAAACAAAGAATCTGAAAGGTTTTGGTGTAGAGCATCTAAAGAATGGTATCATCGCTTCGGGAGCCATCCTGCAATACCTCATCATGACGCAGCATACCCAAATCGGGCATATCACTTCTTTGGCACGTATTGAAGAAGATAAATATGTCCGTCTGGATAAATTCACGGTCCGTAGCCTTGAGCTGATAGGCAGCATGAATGATGGAGGCAGCAGCTTGCTGAACGTGATTGATAAGACTATCAGTCCGATGGGTGCCCGTTTGCTGAAGCGCTGGTTGGTGTTTCCGTTGAAAGATGTACTGCCTATCAATGAACGCTTGAATGTAGTGGAATATTTTTTCCGTCAGCCGGATTTCAAAGAACTGATCGAAGAACAGTTGCATTTGATAGGCGATCTGGAACGTATCATCTCTAAAGTGGCTGTAGGGCGTGTTTCTCCTCGTGAAGTAGTTGCATTAAAGGTAGCTTTGCAGGCTATTGAGCCTATAAAGGAAGCTTGTCTGGAGGCGGATAATGCTAGTCTGAACCGTATCGGTGAACAACTGAATATCTGTAAGTCCATTCGCGACCGCATTGAAAAAGAGATTAATAATGATCCTCCGTTGCTGATAAACAAAGGTGGTGTTATGAAGTCAGGCGTCAATGCCGAATTGGATGAATTACGCCAGATAGCTTATTCCGGTAAAGATTATCTGCTACAGATACAGCAACGGGAAAGTGAACTGACTGAAATTCCCAGTCTGAAAATCGGTTACAACAATGTATTCGGTTACTATATTGAAGTGCGCAATACACATAAGGATAAGGTACCACAGGAGTGGATACGTAAACAGACCTTGGCCAATGCCGAACGTTACATTACACAAGAGCTGAAAGAGTACGAAGAGAAAATTCTCGGCGCCGAAGATAAGATATTGATACTGGAAACCCAGCTCTACATGGAATTGGTACAGGCTCTAAGTGAGTTTATTCCTGCCATTCAGGTGAATGCAAACCAGATCGCGCGTCTGGACTGTTTGCTGTCTTTTGCCAATGTGGCACGTGAGAATAACTATATACGTCCTGTCATCGAAGATAACGATGTTCTGGATATCCGCCAGGGACGACATCCGGTTATCGAGAAGCAACTTCCCATAGGAGAGAAGTTCATTGCCAATGATGTGGTGCTGGATAGTAGCTCGCAACAGATCATCATCATTACCGGTCCGAACATGGCGGGTAAGTCTGCATTGCTGAGACAGACGGCGTTGATAACGCTACTGGCGCAGATTGGCAGTTTCGTACCTGCCGAGAGTGCACATATCGGTTTGGTAGATAAGATATTTACCCGTGTAGGTGCCAGTGATAATATCTCTGTCGGAGAGTCTACTTTCATGGTGGAAATGAACGAGGCGGCTGATATTTTGAATAACCTTTCTTCGCGCAGTCTGGTGCTTTTTGACGAGTTGGGACGAGGTACATCTACGTACGACGGTATTTCTATTGCCTGGGCAATTGTAGAGCATATCCATGAACACCCTAAAGCCAAGGCACGTACGTTGTTTGCTACGCACTATCACGAGTTGAACGAGATGGAGAAAAGCTTCAAGCGTATCAAGAACTACAATGTTTCCGTTAAGGAGGTGGATAATAAGGTCATTTTCCTGCGTAAACTGGAACGTGGCGGTAGTGAACACTCCTTTGGTATCCATGTGGCAAAGATGGCAGGTATGCCGAAAAGTATCGTAAAACGTGCGAATGACATTCTGAAACAGCTTGAGGCGGACAATCGTCAGCAAGGTATTGCAAGTAAGCCGATGGCGGAAGTAGGAGAGACGCGTGGCGGCATGCAACTTAGCTTTTTCCAGTTAGAAGATCCTGTGCTCTGCCAGATACGTGACGAGATTTTGAATCTGGATGTGAATAATCTGACTCCGCTGGAGGCATTGAATAAATTGAATGATATTAAGAGGATTGTAAAAGGGAAGTAAAGCTTCCCTTTTTTATTCTTATCCGGTGACGCTATTCGTTGATAGAATCCATATCTGTCAATTCTTTCTTCACACTATCTTTCTGCTGTTCCCTATATTGGCGTGGTGGCATACCGAAACGCTGGGAGAATAACTTATAGAACGTTCCGCGGTTATTGAAACCTGTCTTGTCCATAATTTCCTCAATGGTATAGTTCTTTGTCAGCAACAGTCGCTCGGCCATTGTGAGGCGATATTCTTTGATGATATCAGCAGGAGATTTGTCTGTTATAGGTTTTAATTTACGGTAGAACTGACGGGTGCTATAGCCCAGGTCACTGCTCAATAGTTCAACGGATAAGTCAGGGTTTGTGATATTCTTTTCTATGGTTTCTATCACCTTATCCAGGAATTCCTGATCTTCTTTGTGGATACAGTTCCCGTTTTCCACTTTGAATGAACTGAATATGGAACTATAATATTCTTTCAGGTCCGATTCTCTTTTAATCAATCGGTAGACTACTTTCTCTAAGTATTTTACATTGAAAGGTTTCGTCACATACACTTCTGCACCAGCTTCAATGCCTTTCACCTGATCGTCTTCGTGATGAAGGGCAGACAGTAGAATGAGTGGAATATGGCTCCATAACTTGTTTTGCTTGATTTTCTGGGCAAAGGAAAGCCCGTCTATTTCAGGCATCATCACATCTGAAATAATCAGATCCGGCTGCTTCAGTTCCAGGCTGGCTAAAGCTTCTGTAGCGTTATTGAAAGATAATACATTGTATTTATCTACAAATATTTCCGAGACGAACCATAACATAGAAGGATCGTCGTCAATGATCATAACCGTGTGCTTGGAAGTGTCGAAATTAACAGTGGTCTGTTCCAGTTCCATGGGCTCCGTATTTGTATTCAGAGGTCCTGTTGCATACACTTTTTGGGGTGTTTCTGCTTCCTGTGCAGTGGGCGATAGTTCCGGTAAAGTGACTGTAAATGTAGTTATCTCATTCTGAATACTGCTGACATTGATTTCACCGTTCAACAGAGTAACCATATTCTTACAAATAGCCAATCCCAGCCCATTCCGTGAATTCTTGCCATTCATTTCAAAAGAATCCAATATCTTATAGCGATCGAATATCTTTGCAAGATTCTCTTTCGCTATCCCCTTTCCTGAGTTGGATATATTAAGGGTTAGAAGCTGTTTTTCTACTTTCAGACCGATGGTGATATTCCCTTTTTCCGGAGTATATTTGAAGGCATTTGAGATCAGGTTATTGACGATCTTACTGAAACAACTGATATCCGTGTTCCATTCAATGTCCGGTTCAATATCCAACCGATAGTTCAGATTCTTATTTTCAGCCAATTCACAGAAGGATTCCGCTATGTTCCGGAGTTTGTCCGATACGGATAATCTTTGGATAGAAAGCACCTTATGACCGGTTTCCAGCCTGCGGAATTCCAGCAGTTCCAGAATCAAGCCATTCAGTTTTTCTGTATTCTGCTGTATCATCTTTCCGTATTTGCGGATGTACGAATCAGATTGCGGGTAGGCAAGTATCTTTTCGCACGGACCATAAATCAGCGTCAGTGGCGTACAGAATTCATGAGTGATGTTGGTAAAGAAGCGCAGCTTGGACTCATAGACTTCTTCTTTCTTTTCCCGGTTCAATTTCTCAATCATGCGGTGCTGCTTCCGGCGGTATTGATGAACTATCCTGTAAACAGCAAGAATGCAGAACAAAGCGATTAATATGAAATAGAGAATATATGCCCAATTACTTAAATACCAGGGAGGAGTAATCTGAATCAGAAGTTTCTGCGGTTCGCACTCTTTTCCATTCATGTTATTCTTGTATTTCACTAACAAAGTATATTGTCCGGGTGCAAGATTGGAGAAGATGGCGCTGGCCGATGTTCCACTTTCTATCCATTGGCTGCTTACTTCGTCCAATTTGTAAGAATAAGAGTAATTGTTACCATTTATATAATCTATTGCCATAAAGTCGATGCAGAAGAAGTTCCGGCTATAATCCAGCTGAAGTATCTTCTTTCCTTTTTTGTCGTGGAGAAAATCATGAATATTGTATTCTTTTCCGAAGATAGATAATCCCTTCAGGTTTATTTGAGGCATATAGTCTGCCATAATATAAGCATTAGGCTTGACGGTAACAAATCCGTTTGTCCCTCCGAAGAACAAAGTTTCGGTCCGCGAGTCTTTATAGAAAGCTCCATCACTGAATTCAGTGACTTCCAGTCCGCTTTCCCGGTCGTAAGTCTGCCCGGTATTGGTTTTAGGATTGAACCTTACCAGTCCTTGATTCGTGCTGATCCAAAGGTTATTTTGCTGGTCTTCCAAAATGCCATGTACTGTGTTGTTTGAGAAAAGGTCAGCCCTGTCATGATAATGTGAGTAATCTTCATTGAAGTGAAGTAGTCCGGAACTGGTTCCCAGCCAATGTCCTTTCTTATTTTTATAAATGGCGAAAATATCATTGGCCGTCTGACTGTTCACTACATTATCAAACCTGTATGGAGTTAGCTGTTCGGTTTCGACATTGAGCCGGTAGGCTCCATAGCCACGATTACCGAACCAAAGGATAGAATCATTCTCCTGGAAGGAGGTAAAGAAATAATTGGAAGCCATACGCCCGTCATCCAGAACAATTCTGGTAGCCGATTTTACGGAAGGAGAACTACCGGCTTTATCCAAAATAACTTTTACGATACCTTCACCTACAGTGGATACCCATAAAGTGGTATCATTTAGTTCGTTGATAGAGTGTACATATTTCACCTTCTTTCCATCGGCTATCACTGTAAACGCTTTCAGCTGTTTATTCTGGTATGAATAGTAGTTAAGCCCGTTTTCCGTTCCAATCCATAGCCTGTTCGCAGAACCGGGGGCAAAGCAATAGACGGTGTTGTCGGTTAAGGTACTGTTGCTGATGGAGATCCGGTCGAAAGAAACTGCTGCATTGGTTTCCGGAGAATAATTCCTGATGCGCAATATACCTCCTCCTTTGGTTCCTATCCATAAGGTTTGTTCCTCGTCGTAGTAAACGGTACGTACGGGGTTGTTTATCTGGTATACAGGAGTATCTAGCAGTGTATTGGTAATGGAGAAAGTATCATTGAAATACATGTATACCCCTTGTCCGTCTGTTCCTATCCAAACAATATCCTGATATTTGTCCTTCATCAGGCAGAAGATGCCGGAATGGATTTCTGTATCTTGCATCTGGTATTTTATTTTCTGATCGGACATATATTTCAATACGATCAATCCGCTGCTTTTGAAGCCAATGTAATAGTCGTTTTGTTGTTTGATGATGGAAGAAACTTCTCCGCGTGTTTCGACTTTTGTTTTGAGATCTGCAATAAAGTATTGCTGTTGATTTCCGAAGTCATATTCATAGAGTGAGTAGGTCTTATCGATGAAATAGACCAGGTCTTCTTCTGCGAATGCCCATAATAACTGTTCGGAATGTTTGAAAAGATTGTTGGGGGTGAGGGCTATCTCTTCTTTATTCTTGATTATCTGATAGCTGCGGGTGTCATTATTCGAAGTGAATACCCATAAAATATTGTTTTTGTCAATGATAGTGGATAATACGTGTCCGAATGCTATTTGAGGTACTTCCAACTTTTGGAAGAGTTGTTTTTCCGGTTGATAGTAATAGATATATCCGTCGTCTTTTACAATGAAAAGGTCATTATCCCTGCTTTTTGCCATATAGTTCTTGTCTTTGAACTCCGTGAAGCTTTTAGATGTCTGGAATTTGGTATCCAGACGGTCCAGTCCATAGTTGGTCTGTATCCATAATACATCCTTTTCAGTCTCCATGATGTCGTTAATCAGGTTTCCGGATAATGGGGCTTTCGTCGGGTTGACAGGATTATATACATGGATATTGGTGCCGTCGAAAATATTCAGACCATCACATGAACCGATCCAGATGACTCCCTGATGATCCTGGTAAAGGGATAAGATAGCACTGTTGGATAAGCCGTTTTTGTTTGAAAATTGCCGCAGACTGTATGCATGAATCAAATGCGGAAAGCAGCATAAGATGCAGATAAGCAGTGAAACTTGAGAGAAGTAGTGTTTGTTTTTCATATCTGTATATCGGACTAATTAGGTATTGCAAAGATAGAGAATTATGGTAGGATATGGTTGGGAAGCATAGAAAAAAGAGTAATACTTTTCTGACTTTTTTGTGCGTTTTACAGCCATAGCCATGTAATTACACTTTTATGGCATAAATATAGGTATGCTTTTAGGTAAGTGCCGCTATTTTTGCGATTGATAAATATCTGTATTATTCACAATAGAATATTTTACTATGAAATTACCAGTTATCCTATTAGCATCTGCGCTGCTTTGTTCAGGTAGTATGCATGCACAGAGTGCAAAACCGGAGAAAAAAGCGAAAGCTTATATGGTGGCAGATGCCCACCTGGATACTCAATGGAATTGGGATGTCCAAACCACCATCAAAGAGTATGTTTGGAATACCTTGTCCCGTAATCTGTTTCTGTTGAAGAAGTATCCCGATTATATCTTCAATTTTGAAGGAGGTGTCAAATATGCTTGGATGAAAGAATACTTTCCCAGTGAATATGAGCAACTCAAAGCATTTGTGCGTTCAGGTCGCTGGCATATCAGTGGCAGTAGTTGGGAAGCATCGGATGTGCTGGTACCCTCTGTTGAGTCTTCCATTCGTAACATCCTGCTTGGACAGGAATATTACAGAAAAGAGTTCGGGACAGAAAGTACGGATATTTTCTTGCCCGACTGTTTTGGCTTTGGCTGGACGTTGCCTACTATTGCCAAACATTGCGGTCTCATCGGGTTTTCTTCGCAGAAACTCGACTGGCGTAACCATCCTTTTTATGGAGAGAGTAAACATCCTTTTATGCTTGGATTGTGGAAGGGGATTGACGGTTCTTCTATTATGCTTGCTCATGGCTATGATTATGGTAAGCGCTGGAATAACATTGACCTGTCGGAAGATAAAGAATTGTTGGGACTGACTAAGCGCACTCCATTGAATACGGTTTATCGCTATTATGGTACGGGTGATACGGGTGGTTCTCCCTCAATAGGCTCTGTCAGTTCTGTAGAGAAAGGTATCAAGGGGAACGGACCGTTAGAAATAATCAGCGCAACGAGCGATCAGTTATTCAAGGATTATCTTCCTTATGAAAAACATTCGGAATTGCCCGTTTTCAACGGTGAATTGCTGATGGATGTACATGGAACCGGATGTTATACTTCGCAAGCTGCCATGAAGCTTTATAACCGTCAGAATGAACTTTTGGGAGATGCTGCCGAAAGAGCGGCCGTAGCAGCGGATTGGTTGGGTATAGCCGGTTATCCGGGTGAAAGTCTGACAGAAGCATGGAAGCGTTTCATTTTCCACCAATTCCATGATGACCTTACCGGTACCAGTATCCCACGTGCTTATGAGTTTTCGTGGAATGATGAATTGCTTTCATTAAAACAATTTTCAGGTGTCCTGACAGCTTCGGTAGGGGCTGTTTCTGAGAAAATGGATACTCGCGTCAAGGGTATTCCGGTTGTGTTCTACAATGCACTTGGATTTCCGGTTACGGATGTAGCGGATGTAGCGATTGAAACTCCCAAATTTCCTAAAGGTGTCAGTGTTTATAATGCGGAAGGCAAGCAAGTAGCTTCCCAATTACTTTCTTACCGGAATGGAACTGTGCATTTATTGATAGAAGCAACTGTACCTGCTACAGGATATGCCGTGTATGATATCCGACTTTCCGGAAGCCAGAAGCAGGCAGATTCTTTTGTTTCAGAAACAACAGTGGAGAACTCTGTCTATAAAATCTCATTGGATAAGCAGGGAGATATAATCTCGCTTTACGATAAGAAAAATAATAAAGAACTTGTTAAGGACGGCAAATCTATTCGTTTGGCTCTTTTTACTGAGAATGAATCATATAATTGGCCAGCTTGGGAGATTCTGAAAAAGACTATTGACCGTGCACCTGTTTCTATTACTGAAGATGTGAAAATGAATCTGTGTGAGAATGGTGCCCTGCGCAAGACTTTGTGTATAGAAAAGCGCCATGGCAAATCGTTGTTCCGTCAGTATATCCGGCTTTACGAGGGAGAATTGGCTGACCGTATAGACTTTTACAATGAGATAAACTGGCAGTCAACGAATGCACTGCTGAAAGCAGAATTCCCCTTGAATGTTGATAACAAAAAGGCGACCTACGATCTGGGTATAGGCAGCGTTCAGAGAGGTAATAATCTATTGACTGCTTATGAAGTATATGCCCAATATTGGGCGGATTTAACCGATAGTGACGGAAGTTATGGTGTTTCTATTATGAATGACAGTAAATATGGCTGGGATAAACCTGATAATCATACACTCCGCCTGACATTGCTTCATACACCCGAGACTAAGAACAACTATCCGTATCAGGACCGTCAGGACCTGGGATATCATACTTTCACTTATAGTTTGGTAGGGCATGCCGGCGGTTTGGACAAGGCGCAGGTCGTTAAGGAGTCTGAAGTATTGAATCAGCGTCTGAAGGCTTTTGCTGCCGAGAAACATTCCGGAACATTGGGCAAAGCCTTCTCTTTCGCATCTTCGGACAATAGTAACGTTGTCATCAAAGCTTTGAAGAAAGCGGAAAGTTCGGACGAATATGTGGTGCGTGTGTACGAAACGGGTGGCAAAGCTCCACAAAATGCAGTGCTGACATTTGCAGGAACTATTACAAGTGCCGTTGAAGCAGATGGTACGGAGAAGAGTATAGGAAGTGCGGACTTCAGCGGTAATCAGCTGGAAGTCTCCATACAGCCCAACAGTATCAAGACTTATAAAGTCCGTTTCAATGATAATAAGAAGGAAGAATTGCGATGCGAACAACTGCCTCTCAATTATGACCGTAAATGTTTCAGCTGGAATGAATTCCGTTGGGAGGCTAATTTCGAAGCTGGTTATTCTTATGCCGCTGAATTAATACCTGCCGATATAACTGTTAATCGTGTTCCTTTCCATCTGGAAACAAAAGAAGAAATGAATGGTATGTTATGTAGCGGAAATACCTTGCAACTGCCTGCCGGACATTCCTATAACCGTTTGTATATACTGGCTGCTGCGGCAACTGCTGAAGAAGATGTTAGAGGCGTATTCCAGGCAGGGAAGAATTTGCAGGAGATTGTCGTTCCTTCTTATACCGGTTTCATCGGACAATGGGGACATACAGGCCATACACAAGGCTATTTGAAAGATGCAGAAGTGGCCTATGTCGGTACACACCGCCATTCCGCTGAGGGAGATCATGCTTATGAGTTTACTTATATGTTCAAGTTTGCCATTGACATCCCTGCTAAAGCAACTGAGGTTATCCTGCCCGATAATAAAGATATTGTTATTTTTGCTGCTACATTGGTTGAAGAACCATATGCACCTGTTAAAGCACTATCTACTTTATTCCAGACTGCCAATGAAGATGATACCAGCTTGCAGAAGACAGCAGAACTGAAGATCAATCTGTTGAAACCGGAACATATCGTTGCTTGGTCGGGATATACCAACGACAATGAGAAACCTGCATTTCTCATTGATGGAAACGAGAATACTAAATGGTGCGATACCTCTATGCTTCCTAACTATATTGATTTTGATTTGGGAATGGAAAAGGAAATAAGCGGTTGGAAGATGGTGAATGCTGCTCAGGAAAGCTATTCTTATATCACTGGCAGCTGCTTCTTGCAAGGCCGGAATAACCCGAATGAAGCATGGCGCACATTGGACTTTGTAACCGGAAACAAGCAGAATGTTATCAACCGTTCTTTGGGTAAGACTGAGAAGGTACGCTATCTGCGTCTGTTGGTTACTCAACCGGTACAGGCCGCTAATGGCAAGGACACACGTATTTATGAGTTTGCAGTTTTTTAATAAGTATATAACATTATATCAATAACGAGAATATTATGAAAAGTCTTTTTGTTCTAGCTTCAGCTTTTTTCATAGCGGCAGAAGTAAATGCTCAGCAACTGACAACGGAAACTCCGTTAGTCGATAAAGCCTTTACACTTGCCACTAAGACATTATATAAAAATGCTCCTGACAGTTTGATTAAAGCCGGAGGGCAATATGGCGGTGAGTGGACACGTGATGTTTCCATCAATGCTTGGAATGCTGCCAGTCTACTTATACCGGAGAAAACCGCTTATTCTCTCTGGAGTGTTACAATCGATGACCGGAAGTTGATAGGACATCAATACTGGGATCAGATTATCTGGGTTATGGCTGCCTATGATTTCTATCTGAAAAACAACGATCTTAACTTTCTGAAACAAGCTTATATAGCTTCTGCTAATACAATGAAGAAATTGGAGAAGGAAGCCTATGATGAGAAATACGGTCTATTCACAGGCCCTTCGGTTTTCAACGACGGTATTGCCGGATATGAAGAGCCCATCTACGAACCTACCAATAAATCTTCTTATGTGTTGGACCATCCAGGATCAAAGACTATCAAGTGTTTGAGCACAAATTGTATTTATTTTCGAGCATATGAGTTGTTGGCTGATATGGCACGAGTGTTAGGAGATAAGAAGAATATTAAGGAATATAAGCAAAAGGCCTCTATCCAAAAGGAAAATATACGTAAATATCTCTATGATAAGAAACAGAACCGTTTGAACTATCTGATTGATGGAAATGGCAAAGTGCATGCTTATCAGGAAGGATTGGGTATTTCTTTAGCTATTTTGTTCCAGGTTGTGACTCCTCAGGAAGCAAAAAAAATCATCAACGGAGTTTATATGGGAAAATACGGTTTGCCTTCCATTTATCCAGCATTTAAACGTTTCTCAAAGGAGCATCCCGGTCGCCATAATCAGATTGTGTGGCCATTTGTCAATGGCTTTTGGGCGGATGCCTGTAGCAAGAGTGGACGAGATGACATCTTCATGAAGGAGATGATGAATCTTGCTGATTTAGCCATCAATAAGGGTAATAACTGCTTTTATGAAATATATAATGAGGATACGGGCAAGGTTGATGGAGGCTGGCAGCAGGGTGGCCAATGGAATTCTGTATATGATCAGACTTGGTCGGCTACGGGGTATATAAACATGGTTTTCAGTGGTTTGCTTGGTATGTCATTTTCAACTTCGGGGGTAACTTTTGCACCCAACTTTAAGTTGATGAAAGATTTGGGTTTTAAAGAACTTAAAGACTTGCGTTATCAGATGGGGACATTGGATGTTAAGATGGTAGGAACAGGCAGTAAGCTATCCGCCATGTTGGTAAATGGTGTTAAGTATAACTTAAAGAACCCCATTGTCGCTACTCAAGGCCGGACAATCATAGAATTTGTAATGGCAGAATAGGCCATTATAAATGGTCACCCTCATGCTGAGAAGCGAGGCCAACTGAGCGAAAGTGTATTTGATATTTATCCTATTATCCATTTACTGCCCGGTATAAATGAGATGATCTTTGCTGTTACGAAACAGCAAATGAATGTACTCACTGCAATACAAGGTATAGCCGCAACGGTAGGCAGTGCCAGAGTGTGCTTGAATACTGTTACCCACAACCCGAGCCAGAATATATGCATGAGATACATGCCATAGCTGAGTTTTGATGCTTCTGTTAGAATTCGTGGGGGATTTGGGCGATTGATGCATGTGAAAATAAGGAATGTACCCGTTGTAAGAAGCACACAATTGATTGTACAGAAAGCCCATCCTATTTCTATTACAGGTGTGGAAAGAATTTCTCCGGGCACAGCCTGGATATAGAATGAATAAATGGTCCATACAGCTCCGATGATCATTAGAATACCTCCTACGGTGAGACGTTTGGAACGGTTCCATGTAAGGTGAACACGTATGTAATGTGCCAATACGAGGTATCCCAGATAGCCTGAGAAATACCATAGCATGTGGTACTCATTCCAGAAACATTGCCCCCATACTTCACCACACCAGCGGTTGAGATACGGCATACACGTTGATAACAGGAATAGCCCAATGAAGAAACGCTCTTCTTTCTTTGTGGCTTTACTCAACCACGGTGATATGATGGGTATGAACAAATAAAGACTGATCAAAGGATACATAAACCATAAGTGTCCGGCCTGTGATGGGAAGTTCAGTAATATTCGCGACATATCGTTCAATGATGTCTCTCCATTGATCGCTCCCCACAACATTGGTAAGGTACTATAGAGTATCATGAAAATAAAAAATGGTGGCAGGATGCGTAAGCAGCGCTGGCGGTAAAATTGCCATGTGGTCTGTTCTTTTTTCATCGGTGCAAGGAGGAAGGCGGAAACAATCATGAATAGTGGTACTGCCATGCGTGAGAAACCGTCGTAAACTGCTACCCATAGCCGGTCTGTTTCACTGGCCAAATAAGACTGAGGTCCTACCATATCTGTAGAGCCGGCAGCACCATAAAAGTTTTCACTGGCGTGGACCAAAATAACAAGGAAACATGCGAATACGCGTACATAATCTAAAAAAACAATACGTTTCATTTTTTATTTGAGTATTTCTGTTAATAATTTTGTGTTAAAGTAATTCTCAGGGGGAGGAGATTCAAAAAACTTCTCCGGATTAATTGTTAGATTATTCAATTACAGCTGCAAAACCACCATTGCGTGCCAGACTTATAGTTAACTTATCTCCTTTTCTAAGTGTACGCTCTTTCATACGATAATCCATAGCTTGGCGGTTAGCGTTTATTCCGTCTTCAAAAGAGGTCATACGGTAGGTTTGTCCTTCTTTCAGGAAGTTCAGGTTTAGTTCAAAGTCTCGTTGTTGCTCTCTATTATTGGTCATGCCACCGATATACCACTTATCTCCTTTGCGTTTGGCTACGATAGCGTATTCGCCAACTTTGGCTTTCAGAGCAATGGTCTCATCCCAAGTTTGTGGCACTTGGGTGATGAAGCGTGTACATTCGTCATTACGGTAGTAGAGAGTTGGATTGTCTGCCATCATTTGAATTCCGCTTTCGAATATAATGAATAATCCCATCTGATAAGCGCGTGTACCGATACTGGCTGAATTGGGACGCTCGGAACGATAGATCTCCGGTTGCATACTCAGCATAGCGCCCGGAGTATAATCCATCGGCCCTACTGCATTTCTCATGAAAGGCAGATAAATGCTATTGTCCGGTTGGCATCCACCCATTTGCTCCATACCTCTTACCCCTTCATAAGAAAGGACATTGGGGTATTTGTATTCCAGACCTGCCGGTTTAAATGATCCGTGGAAATCGACGAACAGATGATGCTCGGCTGCTTCTTTGGCAACTCTTTCATAATAGTTTACCATCCATTGGTCGCTTCTGTCCATAAAATCAATTTTGACACCTTTCACGCCCCATTTTTCAAATGTATCGAACAAACCGAAGTTCTTTTCTACCGTTAACCATGTCAGCCAAAGTACAATTCCTACATTCTTTTCTTTACCGTAGCGGATAAGTTCATGAACATCCACTGTTGGATTGGGAGTATAAGGATCTCTTGTGGACATGGCCCAGCCTTCATCCATGATGATATAAGGTATTCCATAGTGGGCGGCAAAGTCAATGAAATATTTATAAGTATCCAGATTACAGCCTGCTACAAAGTCTACATCCGCTCCGTAAGGGGTGGCACCATTCCACCATTCCCAGCTTGCCAATCCCGGTTTAATCCAAGAAGTATCCTTCAATACATTTTTTTGTGCGAGCTGATAGGTCATGGTATTCTCTATTAATTGTTCGTCGTTTGTGCTGATGACAAAGTAGCGCCAGGGGAAACTGCGTTTTCCATTGGTTCGGGCAATGTAGCTTGCTTCTTTCTCTATTTTGAGGCTACGGTCTCCGTCTTCACCGAATTCCAGAGGAACTTTAGGAAATATGGAAGACATGCTGTTATCGCCATTACTTTTAAAAAACAAAGCCGGATAGTCTGTCAAATCTGATTCACTGATCAGGATTTTATATTCTTTCCGTGTATCTATAAGTACAGGTAGGAGTATCATTGGATCTGACGTTTTCCATTCATTACTTTGTATGTGGCGGTACTCTTCTTCATAAGCTGTTTTAAAACCACCCGGTTGCTGCACATGAAGCAGATAATTCTCCGGGAAGTTTATCTGAAGAGTTTCGCTGTTCACATCGATTATTCCTTTCTTGTCTGTAATGAAACGATAGGCAACTCCGTCATTGAATGCACGGAATTCAATAGAATAATCTCCTTTGAATTTCAGTAGTAGTTGATTGTATGTGTTGGATACGATGGAATATTTTAGTGGAATTACCGGTGTAAGAGATTCGTTTACATTTTTGGAGCTTGTTTTTGTGAGTTTTGGGTGGCTACCCAGTTGTTGCTTACCTACCTCTATTTGAAGATTGCATTGTTTCAGTAAAGTGTCGTTCCCGTAAATGATATCATAACTGATTTTGTCTGAAAGGCTGATCGACACCTGTATATTTCCATCCGGAGATTGGAGTTTCTGTATCTTTTGCCCATAGATGTGCAGGGCTGCACAAAGACCTGCTAATAGGAATAAATGTTTCTTCATGGTATTTGTTTTTTAATTTTCTTTGTGTACAAAAGTAATGGATTTCATAGATTTATAATTATGTATTTATGACATAGTTGTATATTTCTCTAGCATTATTGTAAGGTTGAGTGTACTTGTATGCTAGCCCCATTCACCTATAATAAGTCTACTTTTCAGACTCCCGATTACGAATATATTCCAGTAAAATGTAGTGCGCGGGGCGCGACATTGTACCATGGTCGAATCCGTCCAGTTCGTAGAGATAAGCTGCCGGATGGCCTGTTAGCTTAAGCATACGCCACATATAAGCATTTTCTTCGTAGCGGCCCAACATTTCACGTTCACGATCACCACAAATCAACAGAATAGGCGGACAATTTTTGCGGACGTAGTATAAAGGAGCAGCCTCATCAATCAATGGCTGAAGATCGGATATGCCTCTGTCTCTACGGTTTTGGAAGTGTGTGATCATCTGTCCACTGAATGGTATGAGCGCTGCAAACTTATCAACATCTACATCATATTTAGCCAGACGTCGTTTGTCTAACCCTATCATGGAGACTAAGTAACCGCCAGCGGAATGTCCGGCTAAGTAAATTTTGTTGGGGTCTCCTCCATAACGTTCGATATTCTTCATTACCCAGGCAGCTGCTGCGGCAGCATCATCCACGCAATCATCAGTAGTGATACTGGCGTTTATGGCTTTCGGGTCCTTGTTGCCTGCGCAGAGACGGTAGCTTCCCCCGACAATACAGAGACCTTGCCCTTGCAGCTCTCTCGGGAGCTCACGGTCACCTACCGTCAGTCCCCCGCCGTGATACCATACTACAGTCGTAAAGTTTGTCTTATTTGCCGGATAGTAAACATCTAACAAACATTTCTTCTGTACATACTCATTCTTGCTATCGGGACGATAACTGATAGCCTTATCCGTTCTGTATTCTTGTGCCAGAAGTGAGGTTGTGTCAAAATGTGAACTGCACCCCAAAAGTTGGACAGGTTAAACATTATCCCGTAATAGAAAGAGT
>OGYJ01001698.1_pt1 | contig 17012 bp, 14 predicted proteins | sample 1576531 | NCBI WGS metagenome assembly OGYJ01 (sample SAMEA3541574, study PRJEB24748) | human gut metagenome | biome: human gut; feature: human-associated habitat; material: faeces | place: China | collected 2012 | reverse complement strand
GGCTGCTGGTCGAAATCGGAGGCAATCGCGCCCGGATGCTCTTGAATAGAAGGCCGGGAGCTGAAGGCAGAGCGTGGTTTCAGGCAGAGGGCGGCCAACCTTTTGAAGCCCCCCTTTCTTCTGTTCGACTGATAGCTCTTTCGTCGCTGGCGGACGATAACGAATGATACCGCAGAAGGATTATCTCTTATGGAAAATGAAGAAAAAAAATATGATGCCAGACGGTCACTAGGTTTTACGTGGGATTTGCCTCAAGGCGGTTTGGGCTTTTCGCGGGCGGATAATCCGCGGGATGCGCACTTCACTTTCCATAAGTACCGGGTGGAACATGTAAGTAAGTCTTTGCGTACATTGGAGCACATTCCTTGTACCTATGCCCAGACGCGCAGCATACTTGATGGAAAGAGCACTTCAGGGCTTTCCACCAGACAACTCCGAGCTATCGAGAATTATGGGAAAGCCTGTGAACGTCTCATGGATATGCTGGAAGAAGGCCGTTTTTCATTGTCTGAAGACTCATTATTCGAGTTGCATTCGCTTGTCGGAAAGGATGAAGCCAGAGATGTGGGAAAATTCAGGGGACACGAGGTTGCCATAGAGCAATCCCATTATATGCCGCCACGTTCGGAGTATCTTGAGGGCATATTCAAGGAAGGGGCTTCTTTTCTTAACAGTCTTGAGGATTCTCAGGAACAGGCCGTATGCACGTTCCTTTTTATGGCTCGTTCCCAATTCTTCAGCGATTGTAATAAGCGCACGGCTAACTTGGTGATGAACGGCCTCCTCATGAAAGCCGGTTATCAGCCACTTAGCGTGGATAGTGAACACTTTCTAGAAAAAATGGCCACCTTTTATGAGTCTGCGGATGCTACCGAAATTATCGACGAGATCAACTCGATAGCTCGAAAGCAGTACAGGTCCGAAGCCCTTGAAGCGGATGCGCTGGCAAAGCAGCGGGAGTCCAGCTACTTGCTTTCCGCTGAAACTGTCTATGGAGACCAGTTGAAACTGTGCCTTGATGCCAAAGCACAACAGGTCCAGCGGCTGGAAGAGCGTCTTGAAAAAAGGATTGCCTCCCAGCGTTCGATGCTTGAGAAGACCGACCGGCAGCGCCCCGGACTCCTCAAGTCTCTTTGGAAAGGAAGGGAGTGGAAGGAGCGCCGGGAGAACCAGAGCAAGCGGCTTCAGACACTGGAAAACAGGTTGTCTGTGGTGAAGGCCATAAAAAAAGACATGGGAGGAAAGCGACTGGAGGCACTGGCCGAAAAACGCCTGCGCCGACATGCTCCCGACATGGTGGCCAGATATGAAGCGGAAATGCAACGAAAACGTGAGCGGAGCGCCGAGGAGCATTTGAAGCGGGCCGAAGAACGATCTTTGAGCGCGACACGTGGGGCTGGACTATCACGAAAAATCGGCTATTGAAGCCGGGTTGAATCACAGGACAGGCCGGGAACACCATCCCCGGCCTGCTTTTTTGTCTATGGGTAAAATCGAATTACTTCATACCTAAATTGAGGAAGGGAACCGCTCCGCTCGTGACGGAAGGCAACACCCCATTCCATTTGGTAGCCATGTTGTACTGAATAAGTTCAGGTGTCAAAGATTTTGCTAAAATTCGGTTTGCTTCCTCCTGTGCTTTAGCCTCTGTGAGAATAGCGTAAGCCGTAGCATCCGCGATTTCTTTTTTGGAGCGTGCCTCACCTTCAGCCGTTGCCACGGTTTTGTCCGCTTCGGCTTTGGCCGTGGCCACTTCCGTCTCTCTCTGGGCAGCAAGCTGGCCAGCTTTCACCTTTTCGTCAATCGCTGCCTTGACGTTTCGAGGTAACCAAACATTCCCAACAATAGCGATATAGTCGATATTGATTCCAATGGGCTGCATCTTTTCCCGGACCAGTTGATTGATCTCTGCAAGGAAGTCGCTCTTTCCATCCCCGTACATGCTTTCCGCCGTCCGGCTGGACGCGGCCTGTACCATCACATCCCTAATCATGTTATACAAGTAAACATTGGTAATTTCCTCAATCCCTTTACGGTATTTTTGAAAAAGAACAGATACCATGTTGGGATTGACGGTAAAGGAGAGAGACACGTCGGCGCTCAGGGAGAGTCCTTCTCGGGATTGAAATTGAAATGCGCCATGTTCCCGTTGGCCCTGCCACGCAGCGGTTTGTTGGAAGGTGGGGAACAGGTACAACTCCTGATTCCATCCGATCCAATATCGCCCTACGCCGAGCACTTCTGAATCCACGCCCTTGTTTCCCCCGAGCAGATTCACCCGTACCCCTACATACCCAGCTTCAACCTTGGCACAACTGTGAATGGCAAATACGCATACGATCAGGAGCAGAGTGAGGCTAATGAGGCCCAATACATCTTTTTTTGTCAATTCCTTCATTCTATTTTCCTTCCTCTTCATGCTTTCCAAGTCTAGGCTCCATTTCCTCATTTTGCCCCCCTTTTTCCAGTTCGTGGACTGCGAGACGGTAAAGTTTAAAAAGAAAAATAGGGAGTAAAAGCAATATGCAAACTCCTCCAATCACGGTTGCGGTACTCTTTGCACTGAATAGGAAGGGAAGCCCCCATCCTGCCATGACAGCTACAGACAGAGCACCCACGATAATAATGGCATAAAGTTTCATAATATTCCTAGAAGGAGGTGTGCCTCACATAGATTTATATACCCAGTAAAACCAATAATAGAGCCGCTAAAAAGACAAACCCCGCCGCTATGAGATTGGCGTAAGCTATTTGAATATTTTTGCGGTCCCGTGACCTGATTTCATCTAGGAAAGGGGAAAGAGCCTCTTCCGCCGCTGTAAAAAAAGCTGTTGTACCGGATCGCAGTTGCTCAACAAGCTGTCTTTGGATTTCTTCAAGAATTCTGTCCCCCACACGCTTGGTGCGCTGCTCCATCTCCGCATTCCATTTGTGGTACTCAAAATCCAGCTTTTGGCTGAATTCTTCGAGGAGTGCCTTTTGCTGTTCTTCTAGGCCAGTTTTCAGAACTTCCATGCAGTAGACTTCCAAAAGCCTTAGAGGATCATCCTTAGTAAGGATAATCCCGTGCTTCTGGGCCACATCCTGAAACGTGCGCGGTATTTCGCTCATAAGGTTATATCTCCGGGGGGATCACTGAGAAAATTTTTCGCTGTGCGATTCTCAGACGCTGCCTATCCATGATGCTGTACCCAGAGTCTTCCCGGAGAATCGCTTCAGGAAACGTCAAACGTTCCTTCAGCATCCGGGAAAGATTCATGCCGAATGTCTCCCGCGCTAAGTCGGGCAATTCAATGAGGGCAAGCACCTTGTCTTTATTGTCTTTGTAGATGGGGCTGTCCTGAAATTTGAGGTTCCCGTGGCCTACGATTCCGAAGTAGGGGTTGAGCCAAACGAGGATTTTGGCCGTGGTGGGGAATTGGCTGGCCAGTGCCCCAAACCCGTGCATGGTGTCACCCATCGTATCGCCGCCCGTTACAATGGTGTTGATGAAGACGGAGTGCCCCATGCTATCCAGCAGGTTGGGCACGTCGGCACTCAGAAGATAGCTTGAAAAGGTGAGGAAAGAGCTGGCCCCATTATCGATGATCACCGTATCGTCCTCTTCGGCGGAAAAAATTTTTTCCATAATGAGGTCGAACTTCAGCGGATCGATTTTGTCACCGTTCATGATCTCGACACGCATCACATTGAAGGCTTTGTAGGCCGCAAACGTGGCGTTGACGGGATCAGTGTCGATGCAGATAGGATGAGGGCGTCCAGATGCGATGATGTACTGAGTCAACATTGTGGCGCAAAAGCTCTTTCCTACGCCTCCCTTGCCTTGGAGAAAAAAGTGGATATTGGCCATTAATTACCTCTCTTTATAGTTAATTTTTCTTTATTTTATTCCTGCCATAACAAATAATGCAAAGATTATTTTTTTATTGCATAACCGTTTTTTTGACATATCTCATGAATTGTTTCTGCATATAATGCCCTCGACTTTTTATCTTGATTCTGATTAGTATTTTTCTTATAACAGTATAACTCCAATACATCATTCCAAAGATTATTTTCCTTTATCCACTTAACTTTGTCTTCAAGCTGATATGTTTTGGGCTGATCTACCCAGACATAATTTTGTTGTTGCTTCTGATGTCTAATATACTGTTGTCTTCTATTTCCTTTTTTATCTTCATATTCGAAAACAATGCAAAAATCACAACTATATTCAATCCCATTAACAGTACTTTTTCGTTTTTTCAGAGTAATAACTCTTGTAGAATCTTCACAGTATTGAAATCCCCTTTGTGGGGCAACCTTATCAATTGCTTTCATTATTTCCTTTTTAATTTCTTCCGCTGAATAGTTCTCTTCATCATCATTGACACACAAATTTACATCAAAATCAAATCCCTTATTGGTAGTGAAATCACAAGTAATCATATTTCTAGAACTGCTACCGACAAACTTATACTTAAAAGTAAACCTATCCCTTAACAAATCCTGAATCTCATGGATGATATCGAGGAATTCTTCTCTATAAGGCTTTGCAATTTTTTTGCTTACATATTCATAATGATACATTATGTTTCTCCTTTCGTTCCCCGATCCGTCCATTTAGTGTTATCACTAAATCATTATAGAATATCATAATTTTTATTTTTTTCAATAGCTTTATTTTAAAATTTGGCAATTTGTCTTTACATTTTTACACAAAAAAGCGGAGCTTGTCAAAAAACAAAACTCCGCTACAATTCTATATATCTTAAATCACTTCCGCATCCACTCTGGTCACGATTTCCTGTTCCCCTTTGCTGATATTGTATTTCACTGCGGGGATCTTGGTCTTGGTGTACAGCAGGTTGGTATTAGGATCTGCGGTGATCATGTAGCCCACGGGCGGCTTTTCTGCCACTTCGTTGGCTTTGGTATGATCGTCAAGTACCGCACTGACGGTACAGCTGCAGAATTCGTTGCTGGCCTGGGCGGACATACCGTCCACCTTTTCCGCAAAGCCGACCTCTTCAAAATCACCTCTGCTGACTGCAAATCCACAGTCGTAGGCCACGCAGTCAATCTCGCTGGTGATCTTATGTACTCTGGTATGTCCACCGGCATCCGGGGTGATCGTGGTCTCTACCGTAATGCCGGGATAGGGACTCCACTTCGACCATACTCCGTTCTCCGTGATCTTTGACTCCTCGCAGATCCGGCGCACATAGACATAACCATCGATCCAGAACGCCAGCATATTGTCCGGGGCATTCTCATGCAGCTCGTAGCAGGACTTTGCCACGCTGATACTGAACCGGGTATCATAAGCAAACTTTCCGTATTTTGCCACGATCTGGCCGTGTCCGTTAGGGCTGTAGACGCCTGGTGCAAATGCTGTGGTGTGATTGCCGTAATGGTAGACAAACAGATCGGCATACTTCTGGGGACAGGCCGGTGCCAGCTTCGGTAATGGTGCCTCTTCCACACTCCAGAAGGGATGATCATCGGGAAGCAACAAAAAGGCAAACATCTTCATGCCCCAGTAAGGAGAACCGGGGGCATTGTACCGCTCCGCCATGGTCAGATTCGGATATCCATAGCCGATGGTCAGCACATGATCTCTGTCGAAGATCGGACGCTTCAGCCAGGTGCGCAGATGCCTTGCGATCAGACCTTTCATCACGGGAACCGGGAACGGCTCCAGTCCTGCCAGCAGGCAGACACTGAAAAAGCTGACCTGAGAGAAACGATAGGTCAGGGATCTGCCGAAAGGAATGGCCTCACCCTCTTCATCGAACCAGTAGATAAACTGTTTTGCAAATTCCATGGCTCTCGCCTTGTATTTTTTTGCCCGCTCCGGGTCATCTTTCTCCATAATCACGGCATAGATCAGGCTGTAAAAATGGATGGCAAAGGAAATATAGTAATCCTTCTGACCGGAATCTCCGTCCTGATACCAGCCTTCACCCAGATAGAAGGTCTCCAGCCCTTCCAGATATTCTTCCAACATCTCGGGGCTATACCGGCGTCCCACCTTTTTCATGGCAATGTTCACCAGTACGGCGAACAGGATCCAGTTGCACACCGGCAGAGGATGCTCATTGATCTTATTTAAGTAGTTACAGAGGTTCTCTTTCTGTTCCTCCGTGAGAGGATCCCATACCACCTCGGGGGCAAACATAATGCCATAGGAAATGGCTGCCATCTCCACGAATCTCTGATCAAAGGAAGTGCATTCTCCCCAATATTCCGGGTTCTTCTCATCGGTTCCGGCAGTGAGACCCTTGCGATAGATTTCTTCAAATTCCTGCTCCGATCCACCGCCTGCCCAAAAGGGCACCAGTCCCCATAAGGGACGGGAAAAGGCTTCCATCCATGTGGCACCGATGTCATAATGTGCCATGGTAACGCCCAGGGTCAATCTCGCCTTTTCTTCACTGTAATAAGGTTTTAACGGATTTAATATCGATAACATACAGTCCTGAAAATCTTTTTTGCTATGTAAGTTCATGCAGTTAGTCCCTCCAAATTCTCTATTCTACAAAAGCTCAGTCAAAATACACATGCCTTGATGTAAGGTCTCCGAGTGTGGATTTTCTAAAGAAAAGTGGCTCACTTTTCCTCATCATGACGGGCCCGCCTACAGTCGACATCCATGTCGACGATCGGCTGATGCGAACATCGTGTTCGCTTTCGCCCTGTTGCCAGACCACTTTTCAAGAAAATCTCACACTCTACGACAAACATCTTCGGCATGGCATTTTTGTCTGAGCTTTCACCGATATTCCAATTTAAAATACTACCAATATTCTCTCCAGTCCTTCAGCAACCGGGTCAGTGCCTCCATGTAGAAGTAATCTCCCCAGGAATTGCACTCGTCTACGCCGTAATGATTGCAGGTATTGTAAGGAGAATGATTTGAGTAAGTGCTGTGCAGCACCAGTCCGTTGGATTCCTTCGGATCCTTTACGGCATAGCCCACATAGACAGACCGCATGATCTGTTTTGCCAGTGTAATGTAATGCTCTGCCTCCTCCGGCTCCAGGTATTTCGCCATCTCGAGCATTCCACAGGCTGCAATGGAAGCGGAAGAGGAATCTCTCGGCTGGTCATCCCCGTCGGTGAATTCCAGATCCCAGTAAGGTACCAGATCTTTGGGCAGATGTGCCAGAAAATACTCTGTTACATGCCGGAACAGATCAATATATTCTTTTCTTCCGGTATAACGGTAAGCCAGTGCCATACCGTAGACACCCCAGGCCTGACCTCTCGCCCAGGCGGAACCGTCACGATATCCCTGGCAGGTGGCACCATGATCCGGCGCACCTGTCTTCATATCGAAGAAGAAGGTATGCCAGGTAGAATAATCCTCACGGATCACATTTGCTACTGCTGTATGGATGTGCTTCTCAGCAATATCACGATACTTGGGATCCCCAGTCTCGTCGGATGCCCAATACAGCAGTGGCAGATTCAGCAGGCAGTCAATGATCAGACGGTAATTCTCCGGAGCATCCATGGGGCCCCAGGCCTGAATGAACTCGCCTACGGGATGATATCTGGTGATCAGCTGATCTGCTGCTTTGATAGCTGCTTCCCTGCCTTCCTTGCTGCCGATCAGCTTATAGGCTGCCACACAGGAAGGAGAATACAGAAATCCCATATCGTGATGGTCTACTTCAATCTTGTTGTCAATGCGGTCCAGAAAGCTCTTCACCTGAACCTCGCCCGCTTTTTTCAGGCGCTCATCCTGTGAATATTCGTAGGCCAGCCAGATCTCTCCGGTCCAGAAGCCGCAGGTCCAGTAATTGTTCGGAATCGGCTGATAGAAACCGTTCTCGCTGTATGCTTTCTGGAACTTCTCTGTAAATTCCGGCAGATCCCGGATCACCTGCTCCGTGGAAAACTGCAGAGCGTCTTTGATCTCCGCATCTGTGATCTGCGGATATTTCTTTTCGTCAAATGTTATCATAGTCTTATCCTTTACCTTATTATTCAGCCCCACCCCGCACATTCGCAAAACCGCCTCAGCGAGGCTTTACGGAATAACATGCCTGCATGGTTCTGAATATTCATTTTTATTATACAAGCCTGTGACATGGAACCGGCACAGGCTTGTGAAAATACATTGTTATCCGTTATCCCTTCAGTCCCGTAGAAGCAACACCTTCTACGAAGTATTTCTGCAATACCAGGAATACGATCAGTACCGGGATCAGGGACAATACCGATCCTGCCATGATCAGACCGTAATCGGAAGAGTACTGGCTGATGAACATTTTTAATCCCAGCTGAATGGTCTTCTTCTCCTGACTCTTTAAGTAGATCAGAGGTCCCAGATAGTCGTTCCAGGTCGCCACGAAGGTGAAGATCGTCAGTGTGGACAGTGCCGGTTTCGACAACGGCAGCATGATGCTGGCATAGATCCGGTACTCACTCATACCGTCGATTCTGGCGGCTTCACACAGATCGTCTGGAATGCCTTCATAGAACTGCTTCATCATGAATACACCGAATGCGGAAAACGCCTGCAGGCAGATCATAGCAAGCAGCTTATCGTTCAGTCCCATTCTTCTCATCATGATGAACTGAGGTACCATGTATACCTGCCAGGGCATTGCGATGGTTGCGATGTATGCCAGGAACAATCCGTTCTTATGACGGAAGTCCAGTTTTGCAAAGGAATATGCTGCAAAGCTGCTGGTCAGTAACTGTAAGAAAGTAACGATCAATGTCAAGTATACCGTATTTCCCACGAATCTGCCAAAGGGAATCTTCGTCCAGATCTTCACGTAATTGTCCCACTTGGGGTTCGCAGGGATCCATACAAAAGGATTCATCTGGAATACTTCTCTGTCACTCTTGATGGATGCGGAAAGCATCCACAGGAAAGGAATGATCATGACCACTGCGATCAGAATGAGAATCGCATATACGATCACTTTGCCAAAAACGGCTTTTTTATGTGCTGATTTCATAATCTGTGCGCCTCCTAACGTTTTACCCTGCCGTACACTTCAATCTGACTCAGTGCCGGGAAGGGGGATGGATCTTCTGCTTTCATCAGGTTGCAAAGCTCCAGCCAGGTAATCTCTTTTTCGGGGATCGGCAGTACATGTGCCCTGCTGCTCTTCTCTAAGGGAAATTCCTGTTCACTGCCATCGGAAAACCGGATTGTTACCTGCTGCCACCAGTTGTCATGCGGAAAATCAGATCTGGTGTACAACACGATCCTGTCTGCCAGTACCGGTCTGCCGAAGTCCAGCTTCATGGCTGCATCATCCTGCATGTTGATTCCCCAGGATTCGTAGGGCCATTCTCCGTGGGAGCGGTTCGCCCGGACACCGTCAATGGCGTTTTTCGCTGCGAATACACTCTCGCCTCTGGTCTCCACATTGGCTGTCGCATGCGGATAACAGGGAACATCCATATGCTGATCCGCAGGATTCAGTGCCAGGTTTCTATAGGCTGTGATCTCATCTTCTCTTGCGACTTCCGCATAGAGATAATGTTTATTTCCGGAAAATACCTTAGGGGACATGCTGATCCTTTTTTCCCCGAAGGGAACATAATAGGATACATTGTCGGTTATGTATACGAAAGCATCCCCAAGAGCATCATCCACCTGTAAATGTACATGTATATTTTTCTCATCGGTCTCCAGCACGATCCGGTCACCCTCTTCATAGGTATGGGTGCAGACCAGATCCACAAAATCCTCACCGCTGCTGACACAGATGGTGTTGCTGTCCTTATCGAGAACCTTCAAAGCTAAGATTGCCATTATGCTTTCTCCCTCTTTGCCTGACCGCGGAACTGGATGATGGTTACGAACAGTACCATCAGGAACAGTACCATTGCTACAGAGCTGGAGTAGCCCAGATCCCAGTCAATAAATGCTTTCTGATAGATGTAGTATACAAGAACGGTTGCTGAAGTGGTCAGCTCGCCGCTTCCGCCTCCCGCCAGCATGATGGCGATATCATACACCTTGAAGCAGTTGATGGTCAGCATGACGACTACGAAGAAGGTCGTGGAAGACAACTGCGGCCAGGTCACATAACGGAATTTCTGCCAGGTATTTGCACCGTCCAAACTGGCTGCCTCATACAGTTCAGAGGAGATTCCCTGTAAGCCTGCCAGGTAGATTACCATATAATAACCCATATATTTCCATACACTGAACAGAATCATGGAGAACAGTACCAGTCCGCCGGTGAACCACTGGGGAAGCTGATCCTGCGGTACATTGAAAACATTCAGCAGAATGTTGTTCACAGGTCCTTTGGAGGGGTGGAACAGCATTTTCCATACTGCGGTGATTGCTACCAGAGAAGCTACATATGGGAAAAAGGAAAGGGTTCTGAAAATACCTCTTCCTATTACTTTCTGATTTAACACGATGGCCAGTGCCAGAGATGCGATCATGGTCAGAGGCACGGTACCGATACAATAAATAATGGTGTTTTTAAATGCTGCGATAAAGAAAGTATCTTTCCACAGTCTTGTAAAATTACTGATGCCTGCCCACTGGATCGGGTTACTCCCGTCCCACTTCATGAAAGCAAGGGCAAAGGCAAAAATAATGGGGATCAAAGTAAATACGCAGAAACCGATAAAGTTAGGTGCAATAAAGGAGTAGGCCACCAGATCTCTTTTGGTTTGACGGCTTAATTTCCGCATAACAATTCTCCTTTCAAACGCTTTTTGTGTCATCTTTTGCGTCTTTTTCTGATAAGAAAGGGGCCGTAGGTACGACCCCTTAAGTCTTATTCAACATTCAACAAACATTCAATACTTTTATAGAGAAGATCTTCATTACTGAGCCTGAAGGTCAGCTACCGCTTTATTCATTGCTGCAATACCATCATCAATGCTCATCTCACCAGTCATGATACTTCCATGATAGGAATCCAGAGCGGAGTTGATCTCAGATACATTGGGAGCGTAAGGAACTTCCAGATACAGGTTGGATACAGTCAGAGCCTCCTTGCTGGCTTCATCGGTGGGGAATCCTTCCAGACCGGAGATCATGTCTACTACCTTGTCAGTCATCATTGCAGGGAAGTTACCGCTGGATGCCATAACTGCTGCGCCTTCTTCGCCACTTACCCACTTAACGAAATCCCAGGATGCATCAGGCGTGTCACTTGCAGTGGTTACAGCCAGACCAGTGATGGTACCCAGAGTAGAACCGGGCTCTACGCCTTCTGCATGGGGATACTTAACGATACCCCAGTTACCGCACAGGCTGGAATCATATTCACCGGACTTCAGGTTGGAGATCATGGTTGCGATGAACCAGGAGCCCATGTTCATCATTGCTACATCTCCACCGGAGAATGCTGCGGAATAATGTAAACCTTCGGTCTTCAGATCCGTGTACTTTCTGCATACACCGTCAGCTTCCTGATTCAGAACCATCTCATAGTAAGGTTTGAAGAAATCATAGTTTCCATCCAAAATAGTATGCTTACCATCCAGAACACCGAACAGCTGAACTGCACTTCTCCATGTGTGATAATGAGCACCGTATACCTGAGAACCGAAGGTGGTATCGGTCATCTCTCTTGCCAGAGCATCGTACTCATCAAAGGTCATATCGTTGGTAGGATAAGCAACACCCTTGGCATCAAACAGATCCTTGTTATAGAACAGTACCCAGAAGTCATTTCTGAAAGGCAGCTCATACAGGCTTCCGTCTACAGTTACCTGATCGGTAACACCTGCGTATTTGCTTAAATCCACGCCATCTTTGGAGATGTAATCATCCAGGGAAAGAATAGATCCCTTCTGTACCAGCGTTGCATATCCGGGTACATCCTTGACGGTTACTACATCGAAATCGGAGCCGCTGCCGGAAAGCTCAGTTGCCAGAACGGTCATGTAATCGGTAGAACCAAGGTCTACCATCTCAATGGTTACACCGGGATGAGATGCTTCATATGCGTCCTTAATGTCACCCCAGTACTGTGTGGTCTCCTGATCCCAGATAGCCCACTTTAAAGTAACTTCTTCTGCGGGTGCTGCTTCGGTGGAAGCTGCTGCAGCCTCAGTGGTTGCTGCTGCGGGTGCCTCACCGGTGGAAGCTGCTGTGCTGCCGTTATCAGAGCTGCCGCAGCCTGCAAGCATGGTGGTCATCATTGCTGCTGTCAGTACTAAACTTAATACTTTCTTTTTCATGTAAACCCTCCTGTTAATTTGATACTATGTTACGTCTGTTACGGATCCGTTCTTACCGGTTCCTTGACTGTAACTAAAGTATAACGAAAAAGACAGGGACATGACATGGAAAAATTTATAATAGTATTCACAATTTTTTATAATTTGTTTACATTTTTTCTGAAAGTGTTTTCTTAAGATGTAATTTTTTATTTTAATATGCACTTTTTTTAGCAACTTGTTTTTTCAACTACCGTTTTTCTTCGATTATGTTATACTGAATGCATGAAAAAGACTGTTTATCACTCTAAAAGCATACGAAATCGCATCCTGTTTTTTACTTTAAGTGCGATCCTTGGAATGTGTCTGTTGATCAGCCTGTTTAGTTACTATATTTTCCAACACTATTTACAGAACACGCTGATCCAGTCCACAGAGACCAGTTTACGGCTGTTGTCGGAATCCATGGACAACAGTATTGATGAAGTGTACCGGTTGGTCAGATATTGCCAGACAGATTCCAATATTGCCAATTATATTGAACATAACCCCAATCCCGGCTCTGTCCTGTCCGTATCCACTTATGATTCCTTCTACGAGGAATGCAGCCGGAATTCTTCTTATAATTATATGCCCAGAATTGCCATTGTCTCACAGGAGCATTATCTGCAGGTGGTAACCGCAACGTACTCTTCTACCGCAGATCTTGCAACGCTGATTCCGGAGCTTCCTTATTATGAAGAATTACTGACTGCCGATGATTATGATTTTTCGCCCGGTATTGTATCCGATCCTTTTCACCGTGCGGGACGTAAAGTATTACCTGTGATCCGTCCCATTACCTACCAATACAATAACAGGCAGGCAGGATATCTGTTCATCGAAATATCCGCAGATCTGTTCACCATACCTTTGAAGGATTACAGTTGTCCGTCAGACAGCTTTCTCTATCTGTCCATTGCAGGACATACCTATATTTATGAAAACGGAGGCTTGCAGGAATTTACGCCCGAATATAGTATTCTGGATGACCTGAGCACATATTCTCTCACGGGCACCACACAGATTTCCAAAATCCACAGTGCTACCATGGGAGAACAGATTCTGGTCACCACTCCGTTAAATATGCCGGACTGCTACTTAAGTCAGAGTATTTCACATGCGGAGCGGACCAATCAGGCGGTTTTGTTCATGGGAATCCTTGCCTGCATCCTGATCGGCATTTTGTCTATCGGTGTCGTTCTGATGCTGTTGATGAATCGTATGATCACGGTACCTGTATCCAGGCTGCAGACACGGATGGTACGCATCGCCGGCGGAGACTTCTCCAGAGATCCCAGCGTGGAATGGGATCACGAACTGGGGGATATCGGACGGGGAATCAATGATCTGTCGGAAAATGTATCGGAACTTATGGAGAAACGACTGGAAGATGAGAAACAGAAACAGGATCTGGAATACAAGATGCTACAAAGCCAGATCAATCCTCATTTCCTGTATAATACACTGAACTCTATCAAATGGATGGCAACCATACAGGGGGCAACCGGTATCTCCGAGATGACCACCTCCCTGTCCCGTCTGTTAAAAAGTATTTCCAAAGGCACCAGCCTGTTGATCGATATCCGGGAAGAATTATCTCTGTTGGAGAACTATTTCACCATTCAGAGCTACCGCTACGGCGGCACCATTACCATGGACATTCAGGTGGATAATGAATCTCTGTACAACAGTGAGATTATCAAGTTTACATTGCAGCCTCTGGTGGAAAATGCAATTTTCCACGGTATCGAACCGAAGGGCTGTGCCGGACACATCCGGATACATGTCGGCTATGAGACATCGGACAACACCGAAAAGATCCGTATTGATGTCACAGATGACGGTGTAGGCATGACAGCGGATAAAGCTGCACAGGTATTACGCTCCAACGACGACAGTTCTGCGGATTTCTTCCGGGAAATCGGTGTCAGCAATGTGCATAAACGCTTACAATACCAATTTGGTGCAGAATATGGCATTACCATAGAAAGCAAAGAAGGGGAATATACGACGATGTCCATACACATACCGAATATTCCTCTGCATAACAATGAAACTGTTTCATCCGAAACTATTTCATCTGAAAACACTTAATCCGGACAGACATCTGTCCAGAACGGAGTTACTATGTATCAGCTTTTAATCGTAGATGATGAGCCTTTGGTTCAGGCGGGTATCCGCTCCATGCTGAACTGGAATGAATTAAATATCGAGATCTGCGGCACTGCCATGAACGGTCAGGCAGCTCTCAGGATCATCGAGGAAAAATCTCCTGAGATTGTGATCACGGATATCAAAATGCCCGTAATGAGCGGTCTGGATCTCGCAAAAGTATGTAGGGAACGCTATGGTGAAAACTGTCCGTACTTTATCATCCTTACCAGCTATGAGGATTTCCAGATGGCCAGAGATGCTCTGTCCTATCAGGTATCCGATTATCTGGTGAAGCTGGAGCTGACACCGGAAGTATTGAAAAATGCCATAGACCGGGTACTCACACAGATCTCCCGTTCCCGGAAAAAGCAGATGTCCGCCGTAAATATTCATCCCTTTTATGACAAGTTCCTGATCAGTCTCCTTCATGACCTGTTCGAGTCCGAAGAACAGTTCCGTCTGCAGAGCAGAGATCTGAATCTGAATTTCGATTACGTCGCTTATGTGTGCTGTTACGGAGAGATCATCAGCCCTCAGGCCGATCAGATGTCTGCCGAAAAGCAGATGCCTCTGTTTACCAGTTCACTGCAGATGATCCGGGAACTGGGCGGTAAATATCTGCCGCTGTATGCATTATCCCTGGATCTGCGCCATTTTGCACTGATTTTCTGCTTTGCGGATGCCGTAGGTACCGATGATTATGTAGAAAATCTGACGGAGATTCTGCACAATATCAGTGGAACTCTGCAAAACTACTATAATGTGTCGCTACGCTGCGGCATCGGCATCCCGGTTCAGACGCCTGGTACCATCTGTGATTCCTACCAGTACGCGAGACAGATTTTTCAAAATACGGAATCCCATGACGCGATAGTAGCATTTGATACCGGTCATTCACAGGAAAAGGCTAAGAATTCCTTCAATATCAGCCTGTTTAAGAATGATCTCACCAGAGCTTTTGAAGAATATGATCCTGATATTTTACATAACACGATTCAGTCGATCTGCGATCTGTTCCGGGATCACCCGGGGCACTATGTGCAGGCTCTGGACGCTGCCAGCAATATTCTCTATCTGTCGATTTCGCTTTTACAGGACGGGGAATCTATTGTGTCCGGCTTTTTTGCGGAAGATCCGGATGGCTACCGTTCCCTCTATAAGCAGTCCAATGTGGATCACGTGATCCAGTGGCTGCAATTCTTCTGCGGACAACTGTGCGAATTGTTCCAATCCCGTCGAAAGGATTATAAAAACCACATCGTAACTAATGTTCGGAAATATATTAATGAACACGTTAGCGAGCGGTTGTCCCTGAATGAGGTGGCCGCGGTCTTTGGCATCAGCCCGAATTACTTAAGCCAGCTGTTCAGCAAATACAACGATACCGGCTTCAGTGAATATATCAACATCTGCAAGATCACGGAAGCCAAACGGCTGCTGGAAGAAGAAAATATGAAGGTCTACGAGGCCGCAGAGGCTCTGGGCTTCGAGAGTGCCTTCTATTTCAGCAAGGTATTTAAACGGGTGGAGGGTGTCTCCCCCACGGAATACGTCAACAATAAGTTCAGTTAACTGCTATTACGGTTTGTCTCTTATTGAGAATTATGAATATGAAAAGGCAGGATCAGAGAAATGAATTCACAACCGATAAGTATAGAAAAGCGTTTTTTAGAGACAGCAAAAGCATTCCACGGAAACAGCCACCCTTTTCACCCATTTCCGAAGGCTGTGGACCGAAAGGCTTATGAAGGACTCCCGGCAGCATTGAAGGAACTTCTGATTCAGGCCGGAGAGACGAAACTTGGATACAAATTCCCGGTGATACGTGCCACAGATTACATGCGTTTTAAAAGAGACGGTGACCGGGCTGCTTTTGAAGCCCTCTATTTTGCCAAACGCAATGCCCTGAATGATCTGATCCAGGCCGAATGTGTGGAACATCAGGGACGTTTTCTGGACGATATTCTCAATGGTATCTATTCCATCTGTGAAGAGACTGCCTGGCAGCTTCCCGCACACAACTCCTATATCCGGGATACCCCGCAGTTGATCCTGCCGGATGTGACCAGGCCCGTCATGGATCTGTTCGCCTGCGAGACCGGAGCACTGCTGGCCTGTGCGGCTTATCTGCTGGAAGAAGAATTCAACGCTGTCAGCCCCTATATCCTGACCTGCATAGAGGACAATCTGAAGCGCCGGATCCTGCTGCCCTACCTGACCGCACATTTCTGGTGGATGGGACATGACGATGAGCCTATGTGCAACTGGACCGTATGGTGTACACAGAATGTACTGCTGACCACGTTCCTAATGCCCTGGAGTGTGGAAATGTCCTCTCGGTTGTCCTCTCCGGTGCGCACATTCTGCGGAAATGCTCCGTTGTTCCTGCCGGAGAATACGTCTGACACAGTTGTCACATTGCAGGCGATTCTGCATAAGGCCGCTGAAAGCTGTGATTATTTTCTCAAGGATTACGGCAATGACGGCTGTTGCGAGGAGGGTGCCCAATATTATCGCCATGCGGGACTATGTCTATACGGTGCCATGACTGTGCTGAACACGGTTACCGACGGTCATTTCGACACTCTGTTCCGGTGGGATAAGGTGAAAAATATTGCATCCTATATTCTGAACGTGCATGTGAATGATAAATACTATTTTAATTTTGCTGACTG
>OGYJ01001697.1_pt1 | contig 17022 bp, 10 predicted proteins | sample 1576531 | NCBI WGS metagenome assembly OGYJ01 (sample SAMEA3541574, study PRJEB24748) | human gut metagenome | biome: human gut; feature: human-associated habitat; material: faeces | place: China | collected 2012 | reverse complement strand
TTTTAGGATATTTATTTTTATCTATTTTACCTTTTAATCTATCTCTTTTAATTACTAATTCACTATAATTACTTTGTTTTTCTAGTAATAAGTATAATAAATCTTGAACATCTTTATCTTGATTCTTAATATCTTCATATAATACATTTCTATATTTACCAAAAGTATCTTCATTAAACTTAGATAAAAGAGTATCTTCAAGTAGTATATTATCTACTTCATATTCATCTTTAATTCTATTTAATTCTTCTAGCTTTTCTTTATCTAGCTTAACACTTTCTAATACTTTAAAATATCTTTCTTTAGCAGTTAAATATTTTAATATATTATTATATCTTTCTTGATATTCAGGTAATTCATCTACTAGATTATTTTCTTTTAAATATTTTATTATTTTTTCTACTCTTACTTTTTCTTCTTCAATAGTCGCAGTAATATAATCAAATTTATCCATTGTCAGCCTCCATATAAGATAATTTCTTATAATTATCTACTGTTTTATTAATTAGAATAGTTTTCTTTTCTTTTCTTAATTCATTACTTTGCTCTTCTTCTATTTGTTCTATTTTATCTATTGCTTCTCTGGTTATTTGGTTTCTTATTGTGTTTTCAGCAGCTCTACTGATACATTCACACATTCTAAGTTGATACATTATATAGAAAGTAAGCAGGCTATAAATCATACTAGTTATATCTGTCTCTATAACAAAGTCTTTATTACTATAATATTCTCCTTCAAACTTTAAAGGAAATAGATTTAATTTTTTAAATTCAAAAGATGTACTTGAGTTATAGTGGTTATAATATAAATTAATTTCACTATATGCTGCATTATGTATAGATTCATCTATAGTCTTCTCTATTCTACCAAGTTCATTATTAAAGTTATCTTTCTCTATTTTTAATAATGTTTTATCATCACTATATACTATTTTTTTACCTATAATTATTTTATAAACATCTTTATCTTGTCTTATTTGATGTGCTACTTGAGAATTAAAATTACCACAGAATCCATAATCATTGGCTATATATATATTTAGTTTAGGATTATCTGGATTTGGAGTAATTATTTTTTTATCTAGAACTAGATTTCTATTATATAAAATACTTCTTATTATATTAGTTATTTCATCACCAACATTTTGATAATGACTGGCTTCTCTTTTAGAAGCCTCAATTCTAAGTAAGGAGTGGAAGTTCATTACTTTATTGGCAATCATGATATCTGGTGTGGAGATTATCTTACAAAGGAGTGCGGGGTTATCATGCATCGCGAACCGCTGACTACCGAAATCTATGGGAAAGAATTCTATCTTGCTCACGGTGACGGACTCGGCTTTATGTTGGTCGTTAAATGAAGAATCCATCCCCGGTGGCGTGGATCCCCAGTCAGACAGCAATGTCGAGATGACTTGGCTTACATTTGCTGGTGAATATCACGAAATATACGAGGAACTCATTCGTGTTCGTTGTCTTAAAGATGGGTTAAGCGACGATACAGAAACTTTATATCGATACTTCCGATTACACTTGAATAGAGGCATTAATCATTATAGTTCACGAGATGTTCTCAAAAGCATCCATGATCTTATCGACACCTTGCCAAAGGAGGAATAGCCATGTCCCTATACTTGGATTATAATGCTTCTGCTCCAATTCTCCCTGAAGTGTTGGACACCATGATAGAAGCATACAAAAACACTCCCGGTAATGCCGACAGCCGCACACACATATACGGCACCAATGCCCAAAAACTGGTTAACGAATCAAGAGCATCTATAGCATCTGTGCTTGGTATTGATCCATCAGAGCTTATATTTACAAGCGGCTCAACCGAAAGCAACAACACCGTCATTTTAGGCATACAGGAATATGCAGAGCAAACTGGCAAAAAACACATTGTAACAACAGCTATCGAACACAAAGCAATTTTGGAGCCGCTGCACTATCTTGAATCTAAGGGGTACAAAGTAGATTTTATTAAACCCGACACATCCGGTCGAGTTTCAGCAAAAGATGTTCTCGAAAAAGTATCTAATCAAACATGTCTGGTCTCAGTCATGTTCGTCAATAGTGAAACAGGCATTATACAACCGGTTGATGAAATCGGATTAGAATTAAAGAAACGCGGTATTCTCTTCCATGTCGATGCCACACAAGCTCTGGGTAAACTGAATCCTGAAATCCGCAAACTGGATTATGACTTACTAAGCATTGCCAGTCACAAGATTGGTGGTCCTCAGGGAATTGGTGCACTAATCAGAAAAAGAAATACTGATTATGAAAATCCGCCGATAAAGCAACTTATGTACGGTGGCGGGCAAGAACGAGGCTTTAGACCCGGCACAACGCCCGTTGCACTTGTGGCAGGCTTCGCCAAAGCAGTTGAGCTTTCGGAAAAAAATCTTCTTTCCTCTACGGAAAAATGCAAAGCTATAAAAGCAAAGTTTTTCGAAGCAATAAACGGTCTCACCTACGAAGTTAATGGCGATCCTGAATACTGCCTTCCTTCTACCGTCAACATAAGCATAGATGGGCTTGATGCAGAGGCTGCTTTCTTGTGTCTTGGTGATATGTATTCTTTTTCCAACGGTTCCGCCTGCAATTCATCCTCGCATACTCTAAGCTATGTACTGGAAGCAATGGGGTTAAGTGAAAAGAGAAAATCCGAAGCCATAAGACTATCTTGGAACGGTCAAAGCGATATCGATTTTAGTGATTTCATTTCTGTTGTAAAATCCGTAATATAATCATCAAGAGGGAATGCCATCAATGGCACTCCCTCTCTTTTTTAGAATCTTACTTTTATTTGCCCAGTCAAATGGTTTTCCTTAAGCCAGTCCATAATATGTGGTGAAAGATCCGCAACTGTAGCCTGCTGAGTCCTTACCTTTACAATAAACTTCTCCGCTTCTTCATCCAAATGAAGTCCATCAATCAGGCCTTTACCTCGTTTGACATTTTCCAAAAAAGCATCTATCGCCTTTGAAGATCCCGGAATTGAAACCTTTGCTTTTTTCAAGGCCTCTAAAAGATCTTCTGCCTCTTGTTTGTTTTGAAGAAGCCCCTTCAAAGATGCCAAGGAATTTTCAACACCATTTGAGAGATCATTTGCAGCTTCCTTCCAAGTAATATCAACATTTTTGCGGCATAACTCTATTGCGTTTTTTAATGCTGTCACGGCACTTACATCTAATGTATGATCATTTGTCTTCTGACCACATGTATCAACAGCATCCTGTAAAGAATCCTTTATCTCTACCGTGAAGACTTTAGATGAAATCTTCTTTTCCTGCATGGCTTTAATAAGGCTCAGTAATTGTTCAAGCTGCGACGTACATTGACTCAATGCAATCACCTGATTCTTAAATGCCTTTGCAGCTTGTTTGTTACTCGTAGCCTGAACCGAATCTAAAATTGTACTGTTAGCAGATTGAAGTGATTCCAGTATCATCCTTACACCTCCATCTCTTCTATTGTGTTACTAAGGCTTTCAAGCTTCTCTAATGCCCCTTCAAGAATAAGCGGATCGATCTGATCTACATCACCCAGCATTTTACTATGGTTGTCTTTCAGTTTAAGCGCAAAGGTTTCAACCTGTGTCAGACTCGATATAATATCATCCAGCTTCTCACGCGGAGCTTTTGCGAATATTTGGAGCAGCTTCATGTTATCTTTGCTCTTAGAATTATCTTTCAACAAATGATATAAGCCTATTGCTTCTTTGGCCTGTTCTTTCGGAGTCTTCCTTTCAAATCGTTCCTTTAATGCACTGGCATACACTTCATGAGCCATATTACACGTTGTATAGAACTCACTTATCGCCCTCACAACATTAATATAGTCTTCTTCAGACGGATCTGTTCCTAAAAGATCCTCAAAGCTCTTAATCGTCTCTTTAGCAAGCTTCTTCTCGCTTGTAACTATCGCAGCTACTTTAGTATATAATCCCTGAAGATATGAACGTATATTTTCATACGCTTTTGAATTGTAATCTGTTAATTCGCCACTAATATCCCAGCCTTTGGATTCCAAATGTCTTAGTGAATTACACAATTCATAAGTTCTGTAAAACTGAACCTTTCCAGATACAGTATCACCGACAATTCCCATTATTGTGTTGCTTCCAGAAACAAGAGAATTTCTTACTGTGCCACGCATGGATGCCTGATTTGTAAGATAAGTCAGCACATCTTTCCATTCCTTGTTCGTTCTTTCCAAAGTATTCTTGCTGCTATTTTCAAGCATTATCTGATGAAGCAATTGTTCTTCAGACATTCCCTCAAAACTGATTCCATTTATCAAGCCTTGAATATATTCTGCCGCCACACACCATGTAATTACCGGATGCTCCTTTTCTCCGACGCTATCTCCAAAAAGATTATCAATAAAGGTCTGTTTATTCTTCTCAACCCAATTGATCAACACCATTTGATAATATGGTGCATTTTCAAATTCCCAGTTCTTATAATAATCGAACAGAGATAATCCCATAAGAATAGTTCTTGCTTCTGAATCTCTTTTCAGGATTACTACAGCCTTATTCTGATTAGTATCAAGCTTTGAATCCTCAATATCGACAAAACTACCGTTTCTTAGCCTTTGTGTTACAAAATCTCCCGGAAGTCCTTCGTCCTGCCAAGCAATGGATTGAACAACAAAGCTCCCAACCCATTTATTATAGTCGGACGAATACTCCAAGATCTTCTTTTCTTCAAACCAGCTCTCTATATCCTCTTTCTTTCTATTCAGAGCTATTTCTTTTTGAGATTGAGCAGGTTTCACTTGTTCATTTCCCGCCGCAGGAGCCTGAGGTTTCTTTGGAGGCGTTACAGAAGAACCACCTTCCACTCCCTTAAATGCACCTAATCCAATCGATGCAAGGAACTCTTCCCTAACTCCACCTACCATATTCTCTCTGGCTTCTGTTGTCTCATCCCCCCATATACTAAACAATACCTTCAAGCGCTGCTTATCTGAATCTGAGAAATCAGTATTTTCAACGCTATCTGCGTATGGCGGTTGAAGAGTAACAGCGGAAATATACGTAGGAATCTCAGGGAATCTCCAATTATCCCCATATTCCATTCCATCCGCAAAATGTGCGAAGAAATGCTGGATTACATATGTCAGGTAATATCTCGGACTCTTATGCTTCAATTTGTTATAAAGAGAAATCAGGCTCTTTTTATTGAACGGATAGAGTGTGTACTGCTTTTTATTGATTTCTACAAAATCCCATTCTATATCAGGCTTATAAGCCGGATCAGGCAAAGAGCCATTCTCCGTGTTCCCATCATACCAATCCTTTACAGTATCTCTTGAACAGTAAATAGCGTTAAGATACCTTGCAGCAAGTTCCAAAAGGAACTCATCATCTCCAAATGATTGTTCTGTTACTTTAATCTGCTTTGTTACCCTATCCTTGAAGTTATCTCTAAACGAATCGTAATATCCGTCCGTTATTCCAATGACGGATGTAACTCGGCATAAATCGCTATACTCACCGCCATTCTCAACTGCAAGAGCCGTGATCAACTCACTTTCAACTATGCTGAAAGATGTAAAATCTTCGATAAAGATTGTAAGATTCTTACCTTCCTTGCATAATGACTTTCTCAAATTAACAAATAGATCTCTTGCATTTTCGCTGGTGATATTTGCGCAACTCTGCATAACGCCAGACGTAAAATGATTAAGGTATGAAACAAGCTTAGCAATAGCATCCTCATCGTCCCTTAAATCATATAAATAATAATTCCTTACTTCTTCAGCCGCATCCTTTTTTATCATATTGGCTACGTTCCGAGGAAATGCAAAGTCTTCCTTATCGAAGATTGTTTCCGTAGAATCCGTAACCATAGTTTTAGCTCCGGATGTAATCATCTGATAACATCTATCGACCGGACCGCCCGCTCTCATCAAATATTCTTGCACACGTGAATCGTAAAGAAACGCTGCTATATTTTTACACGCAATCTGTTTATATACAGAATTTGACGCATCTGTAGCAACACGCTTTACATATTCACTGTATATAGATGTTTTGAATTCAGATTCGCTTTGCGACTCGGCCGCATCACAAAACTTTGTAAATTTCTCACGTAATTCTTTATCCTGTACCAGTCCTTCGTCAAGCATCTGCTGGACAGCACCTCGAACGGTATTACCTAACCGGCGCAAGAAAATTACTTTTTCTTTGTCTCCGTCATAGTTATCTTTATCATTTATAAAACGATTATGGAGCCAGCATATCAGATGAGATTTTCCCGTACCGTTCATACCACGGACTATAATCATTTGATGTTTATTAGCCTTATTAACTATGTATTTGTCATAAATCTGCTCTTCAGTCAGATTTATCGGTTTGGAATCTGTGTCTCCGAACTCAATAAATTCAAGTTCTTTATAATTTGTTAGGCAATGCGGAGAGGAAAGCGTGCGTCACTCCGAAGGAACGGTCCGCCATCTCTCCCCAGAAATTCATCTTTTTTGATGACATATTGATCCATACGATCAGAACAATCAATCCAATTCATCAGTCGCACCCCCTGATTATGATTTCAGAAAAGTCATTAAGTTCAACCCCGTTGAGCTGATATAATGAGGTTCTGACAGCATCTCTTGTTGAAACAAGTTCTATTACACCCTCATTGTTTAATACTCTTAATCCGTTTGAAACAGCCAACGGCAATAATGCCTCAGTACATGCCGAAGCCGCTTCCGGTATATTTTCCTTAATCCAACCTACAAACTGAGTACATGACATCTTTGTATCTTTGGGTATATCTAACAATGCATCCTCTATCCTTGTTTTCATATTAGGAATCAGAGTCTTATTGTACTGGTAAGCAAACCCTAAATACCGCATCCAAAATCTCCATCCCAAAATATCATTCTCAGTTACAGAAGGAACGCCTGTTTTTGCTGCCGTAGCTGCAAGATCATCAAATCTGTTAATCTTCAACACTTCATCAGAATTCTTTATAAACCATTCTGTAAGTTTGAAAAAGGTAGTCTTTTTATTCTTGAACGCAACAGAAGAAACCAGTCTCCGAAACTCTTGGGCAGTATCCAAATACTTCTCATCTATTACAAGTTCATACCTGTCTTTACTCTTCTTAATAAAGCCAAGCTCTTCAGCAGAATCAATAGAAGATCTGATTGCTTCATCATTTAAATCAGCATCTTCATTCAACGCACATTCCTTGTAGATATCCTGATTTGTATATGACCCTTGGCTTATCAACCGGCAAACAGCCAGCACACGTTCAGGTGTAGGCCCCGGTCTCATATTATCGTTTTCCTTGAACACGCGAATACCTCCTTAAATGGTCTCCAAACTACAGGTCCTGCAATTGAGAAAATCATGAATCGTTTTATTCCTACTCAGAATCATAGTATCTATCTTGCAGCACCAGATTTTTCTATAATGCTCAATGCCATTCTTATTGGCCGCCTCAAAAATCAGGTTATTACTATTACCATTGTCCGATAGAATAATGAACAATCCATTTCTCATAATCCATGCAACTTTAGATGCTACCGCCATAAACTCACTGTGTGAGAAAAACAAACACCCTACCTCTCTTGTCGGTTCACATCCATCCGGATAAATCACACAGGAAACATTCAGTTTCTTTGCTTTTTCTCCTATCAGATCTATATCTAAATCACGATAATCATTTATAGGAACAAGCAAATCCGTAAGAGGACCCATGTGTCTTTTGAGAAGTCTTGATGGCTCCGACACCTCACAATCAACTTCAGATTCCAGTCTTATTCTTATACTGTCTTCTATTGCAGAAGTTCTTCCTTCATGCGCTGGGCATCCGCTGCATATTGGTCTTGCAAGCGGAAACAAAGAAACAAACTGCCTTCCCCAACATTTAGCCTTTGGATGGTGTACAATGTCAGCCATCTTGTGATATCCACTTACTCGCATATCATATTCATTCTGACGATCTGAAGCTATCGTTTCTCCCAATCTATCTTTATCATAGAGTAAAGCAACATCAAGCATTTTGAACGTAAAGAAATACGTTTTCTGTTGAGCATCATAAGATGCATGAGTTATTCTGATATACCCTTTCCTATGAAGTAACAACAGTGTATTTGCATTCCAGAACATATTACGCATACCAGCATGTTGAGCTTCATCATCAGTAAAAGAGTTGGGCACTGTATTTAAGTCCGCTACAATTATATCGCCTTCAATCAGCGTTCTCTGATCTTTTAAAATACTATCTAAACGGATCAATAAATTCTCTTTCTTCAAAATACTCTTATTTACCAATCCAAAAGCTACAGATAAATCATTTCTACCGTCATCTTTTGATGTAAACATCGCCGTAATGCTTAACGACGGCAGGCCATCACGACCACCTCTTCCAACTTCCTGATAAAATCTACTAAGGTTTTCTGGAACGCATGCATGAACAATAGTTCTTACATTGCTCTTGTCAACGCCCATACCAAACGCAGATGTGGCAATCATTACATCAAATTCATTAGCTTTCCATTTTTCAAGCAGTAATTCCCTATCTGTGTCCGAAGTATCTCCCGTATATGAGAAAACATTAGTGAATCCCATACTTCTAAGTTTTTTACAATACTTATTAGCTATATCCGGTTCAATCACGTATACGATCAAAGGTTTGGGCATATACTTAATCATCTCTATTACTGCATTTACCCTTTCATCGTAGTTCCTGTATTCTTTTATTATGTATCTCGGTTCCGGCCTTAACGCATCGCATCTATACTGTATATTATTACCGTCGCTACCAAATAGCGAAAACAACACATCAACTACATCATCCGATAATGTAGCAGAAAGCAGATATGTTCTGATATGCTTCCTTGAAGCCTCTTGCAGTTCATTCAGTATTACTGAAAAAATCTGAAAATCCGGTCTAAAATGTACACCCCAGTCAGGAACTATATGCGCTTCATCAATTACAATATTATGCAGATATCCATCCTTTGCTGCTTCTCTTATTGCATTATTAAGATATAAACTCTTAATTACTGCTTCAGGGGATGTAAATATCAATCTTGCTGTTTTATTTTTAATCCCCGATATAATGACACTATTATCCGAGTCTCCACGATAGCAGAAAACACTATCGCAAACCACTTTATCCGTAATACAGCTCTTTGCTTGTAAACACTGGTCTTTTGCAAGAGAAACTGTAGGAACTATTACCAATGTCAGTTTCGCCTCGGTAGCTGCTAAAAGCTGAGTTACCAGACTCTTACCACCACCTGTGGGAAGCGAAATCATCAGGGTATAATTATCAGGCAAATTTATGGCACTATGTACAGCTACTTTCTGCTCTAAAGAGCGATATTTTTTAAACTTCGTAAACTTGTAGATGTAATCATCTCCTAATGAAGTCCGATTGCTTTGCATCCCCGCCTCTGATAGTGAGTAGACTTCTTCTATGTATATCTTGTGTTCTTTCAAATCCTCCGGAATTATAACAGTTGCATCAACAGCACCATCGCTTGCGACGAACAAGCCTATTTTGCTTCCGTCGCGTCGTACAGCATCCTGAATAAGCCTTGGAAACCGAACTCTTCCCACATAAAGGACAAAATCTCTCAGGAATAGCATCAAATCATTTCCATTTATTTTTCCAGTATTGTACTGACGATACCGGATAAAATAGGTCAAACATAATACTGCCTTTTCATATTCTTTTACTTTTCCAGACAGCAATAAAACATCCGCCTGTTGTCTTATAAGCTCTGATGCCTTAGAGGTATCTATATCACCTTCTATGCATTTCAGAAATATTTCCATATAATCCATCGTTCTACCGCCTCGATAAAAACATTAAGGATATCGAATCTAACGAAATCACCGGATTGGACAAAGCATAATATACAGCCTCATACTGGGATTTGATTGATTTAAGATTATCCATATCTTTTCCCAAATATATGTATTCAGATTCATATCCGCTAACGATACGATCTATTTCTCGTTTGGCTCCACTCAAATCCGCCAATTCGATAGCTTTCTTCTTTGCCTTATCCCTTGATATTCTTCCAGCTTTTCGCACAGTTTCCTGCCACTCACTCTCAGGGTATGCTTCCATAAATCTTTCTAATGGAGACATCTCTCCCCTTTTACCTGAGCGTTGTCCAATATGATCAGCATTTTGGACATTTCTTTTTTCAAAAATATAATCTATAAGCTCTTCATCAGGCACATTGTCTCCTTTGCGTATAGAAACAAATACAATTACCTGTTTCATCGGCAAATACATCCTAAACTGAGACAAGAGCTGAATCGGTATTCCGTTATCATAAAGATAATTTATTTTGGGTTCTACATTGTATACGCAAGCAAAGCCGGTAAAATTAAACGGAGCCATATTTGCAAACACACAGCAACGTCCTCTACCGCTATCTACTGCATTTCCAATAATACTATCAAAAACCGGATCTCCCGGTGCGTAAAACAACAGATCCTCTCTTTTGATTGCCGTAGAACGGTCAAATGTTCCCAGTATCCTACCCTCTTTTCTTACAATAGGCGTATCATCGTATAATGCCCAATCCGGCGGAATAAAGAGCGACTGTATCGCAGACCTTTCCTTAAACATAGATGCTGCAAACTGAACCACCCCTGCTTTTGATATTGAGCTGCCCAGACCAACCTGAGTAGCCCATCCAAGCATGGATGATTGAAAAAGGTCGCTTTCACCACCGCTGTATGTTGATAACATCTGCTTAACTGCTAACGAAAGAGGTCTATAGATAACACTACCCGAATCATATAATTGCTCTTCCTCAACAGCATCGCGTGTTTCTTCCGTCATATCTATAATTTCTGACAGAGCATTTTCCAATCCCGTATGCACATCTTCAAATATTGCATCCGATATTCTCTCATTAAGTTCAGCAGTAATAATTTCAAGTCCACTTAAAGATCTTGTAAAAAGATTTAATCCCTCACTCCATATGCGGAATAACTGTTCCTCAATCGTTCCATTCCCATAAAACACCACAGAATTCACCTGCATATGATCTTTATCTCTACCTAACCTATCCAATCTACCGATTCGTTGTTCAATTGCATTGGCCGTCCACGGTAAATCAACATGAATTACCCAGTCCGCATTTTGGAAGTTTCGTCCTTCACCGCCTGTTGCATCGCAAAGAATAACTCTACACTCTTCGTTATTCTGGAAGTCATAAACGCTGTCTTCTAACTCTTCCCTAAGCATATTAGCTGTGAAGCAGACAGCATTAATATCTCTCTTTTCCAGCAGCTCGCCTAATTTCCAAAGTGTCGCAGGAAACTCCGAAAATACCACAACCTTTCCGTTATTATCCTTGGTGATCCTTACTTCCTGCTCTATAAAATCAATCACATGAAGCAATCTACCCTTTATATCATCGGGATTCTCATCAAGCAGGTACTCTGCCTGGTTAATTTCATCATCCCCCTGAGTAATCCATAGCCCAAGATTTGCAAGCAGATCCTGATCATCTATGCCCAATTCATCTACAACATCTTTTAATGCCCATGGAGAACTAAACATAGCCTGAAGGAGCAAATACACTTCATTAGCGTTTATGCTATCTTCCTCTATTTTACTTGAAATATATTCAAGAAGAGCATAATATACATTCCGCTCGGAATAGTTATCATCCGCATTCTTTACATCATAACCATTCTCATAGATTTCCCTTTTCCCCAACGCCTCATTTATATAATCACGCCGGTTTCTAATCACATTTCTCTCGATCCGATAATTTTCTGATATATACGACAACGCCTGTTCTGCGTATTTCTGTCCGCCGTCGTCATCAGAAATGTTTATATTATCAATTATCTTACTAAGATGCGTGTCATCCAATTCTTCAGCAAGCTCAGCAAGCTTTTCCAGAGTATCCTCCTTGTAATCCTCGTATTGGTTCATATGAGCCAACATCGCATTAACGCGCCGTTGTATCTTCTTCTGTTTTGTCAGAATGGATCCGAACTCTTTAACCGTCATGCGGCAATACTGATCAGGCTGCAATAAAGACAACAGTTTCAGATATTCTTCTTTACGATCCTGTATAGGCGTTGCACTCAAAAACAGGGCATTTGGTACCCTTTTGCTAAGTTGAAGAACCAATTCGTATTTCTCATCCTGTGATAAAAGCCTGTGAGTTTCATCCACAAGTAGCATATCCCACTTTCCTGCCATAGCATCACAGTACTCATCCAAGTCTTCGAGTGAAAGTATCAGATGCTTTGCATATGAAGCCATTGCATCACCGATCGATGCATTTATATTAAACTTATACTTCAACTCATTTGACCATTGCTGTGCTAATGTAGCCGGAACAATATATAAAACCCTTAAATTCTGTTTTTCCGACGATAATATCTTGATAATCGAAGCAGCTTCTATGGTCTTTCCAAGTCCTACTTCATCAGCCAACATATACCGAATGGGTCTTGATTCAAACGCCCTTACAATGGTGCTTATTTGGTGTGCCATCAAGTATGTCCTGCACCCGGCGAGTTCCTTAAAACCATACACAGTATTATTGACCATGTGCATATTGTTACTTACATGGAGCCTGTTTGCATACCATGTAGGATTCTGAAACTCGTACTGCATCATCTGCTTTAATGGCTGATAGTCTGATGCAGAATACTCTATTTCCAACTCATCCTCGAAATAGGAATTAATCTCCCCGTTGGAAAGCATAACGTAATATTCGTACATTGCATCTTCTGTTTGTTCAATCCTTCTGGAAAGGATCTTGCCCCTTCCGTCAGGGGTAACAACAGGAGCATCTTTTGCCGCGCCACATCTCTTGACCTTGTCAATAGCAAACTTACCCCTCTCAAAGGCATGCGCATAAAACCTCTTACTGTCCTTCAGGTCATATAACTTTACATTTACTTCACCCGAAAGATCATTTATCGAGGTAATCTTTCCCAACACAAAGTTACGCGGAAAGTAATTATCATTCTCTTCAAATACAATTGGGCATCTCACATATTGTCCGACTTTCATGCGATAACCTCCAAATGCAACCATAAGTCCAGCGGATTAGCTTATATCTGCAAAGTAATCCTCATCTATTTTGTAAACGATGTACTCTTTTATTCTTTCAAGTCCTACGCTATGCTTTATCATTAACTCAACAAGGTAATCTCCATCAATCAACCTAATATGTTTTCTGCTTTCCGCATTAGCAAAATCCAGTGCTTCTTTCGTGAACTTTGATGTTGTAATGAAAACCCCTTTCTCGGCCTTTTGCATTGCTCCAATAAAGCGTTGAATCTCAGGTCTTCCAACACTATTTCCCTCGTTATACCGTTTTGCTTGGATGTAAATCAGATTCAATCCAAGTTTATCCTCACTGATTATTCCATCAATTCCACCGTCATGAGACTTCCCTATTACTTGACCAGATTTATCATCGCATCCATACCCCATAGCAAGCAACAAATCCACTACCAGTTTTTCAAAAAAACTAGGATGGCATTCCCTTACTTTTTCAAGCAAGGAATGCTTAAGATCCCCCAAGTATCTGTGGTATGCTTGTACCATTTTTTCTTCTGGTAATAACTCATCTTCTATGTCTAAAACATATTGCAGATTACCTGGTTCATCAGAATCCTTATCTTTAATAGGAGATGGATTCATATCATCGACCAAACCATAGTAATTTGTATTACGATCTGTACGAATAATCTTAAAGAACTTTACCGGCGATGCAGACGGAAACTCCAAATCTTCACAGTGTCTTCTTATTTCGCTATGAACTACCGCTTGTGGCGACTTTGCGCCAAATTCATATAGCTTTTTTTCTTCAATCTGTGAATGGATTTCTAAATAAGTTAATCCATCTTTTTCATCTTTCAAAACTTCCTTTATTGCATCGCATATTGTTTTCTTCTTCATATCGCACACCACCTCTATTTGTTCTCTGCCGCATAGGATTCTAAGCATATCCCTTTATTAGGACAGAAAACGCACCAACTTCCTGCCCGTGCCATATTCTCATCAGTATCGTTCAAATACTGTAACGTAGCTTCGATCAATTCTTTCTTTTCATAAGCCGGTATATCATGCAGTCCGTAAATCTTCTTTCCTTCTTCCCACTTCGTTATATTTTCAAATGCCTTGTACGGATGTGCTTCTGGATAGTCTTGACCATTTTCAGCAAACAACGCATTTCCAAAGTTTTCTCTTAACTGCATATGTGTAGGCTCATACTTGCGAACCTTAGTCTCTCCTTCACGAAATACGCTGTGGATCACATAGTTTTCCGCTCTTCTTTCAAGATCAAGAATCTCCGTTTCTCTAAAGAACGGGAAATATGGTTCCATTTTCTTTGATTCCGCCCTTACTACTGACGATAGCACTCTTGAGGCATCGCTCATCGGCTTGTTAACAAGCTGCTGCCATACATTTATTATCAGCAAATTCTCATACAGCTTCTGGAACAAGAATGTTCCAGAAAATATAGGCTGTGGATTTAACACAAAGTCAAACAAATATCTGTATGGACACAAGAACATATCCGCCATTTGCTCTCGGATATAAGTCATTGAACTAACCGGTTTTGTTTTGACCACAGTAGAAATCTTGCAGTCATCCATCCTTTCCCCAGCAGGACCATCAGCTTTTTCAACGCCAATGAGTTTTAGCATCTCATACAGGTCTGTCGTATTATCTCCGTATCTCTTCACGAAACTGATCTTCGATTCGCATTGATTGAAATATAATCCGTAGAACAACGCATATCTCAGGAAATTACTCTTTTCTCCCAAAGCAGCATAGTATACTTGAAACGGCAGCTCTTTAGGATTATATGCTCTTTCAATGAACATCTCCGATAAAGGCCACGGCAACAGTTCATCAATATCTTTATTCATGTCCGCATCGGATACGCATGCGAAATGATATACTTTCTTGAATCCAGGCTTGTTTTGCGCCTTACTGTTTAATACATCACCATCTATCTGTTCGAAATTCTTTACAAACCAATCTGATGCCGGTTCTTCCTTTTGCTTCAAGAAGAAATATAATCCTTTACGAAGATCTTCAAATGTACCCTCATCTTCATCCTCTTTTTTCTTCATCTGGATTATATCCAGTTTGGTGAGAAGCTGAGTTATGAGTGTTTTTTCTTCTTCGCTAACCAAAGTGTCTTGTCTCTCTCTTACAAATTCCTCCAACCGTTCAAAGTGCTTTTTGAAATTTATTTTGTCTCCGGCGGTTTCAGTAAACAGTTTCTTCGCTATTTCGTTAATCTCACATATAGCCTTATAAAGATTATCAAAGTCCTTTGCTGTAATCTTATATGTGTTGTATATGTTCATTGCCCTAAGTGAAAAAGCAATCGAACCTTGCTTTGAATTGGATACTTGGGAATACGCATTCTTATACTTTTTCCCAATAATCCTATCAAAATCCTCAACTGTCTCAATATGTTCAAATAGTGGTTGAACATTCATCAATGTTTTAAGCAGAGCCTCCGCACTGTATTTTGAAAGAATACCAGAGTTTACGCATTCCCTCAATGATCCGTAGTCCAGCTCAAGACTTTGGGTATCTGGATTCCACATGGCATAAAGCGCAGCGAAAAACTGCCCTACCGGATAAGCAAGAAAATGTCTGTTTCTGGCGTACTCAGGATGATACACTTGAAGCAGATCATCAACATCCTTATTCGCTGTATATACAACTTCCTGCATTCTCCTTAAAACCGCTGCTGTTCCGGCTTTCTTCTTAAACGGCTTTTCGTACAGCGATGTTGTATCGCTCATGCTTGCTTCAGCTTCCATGAACTCATCGGAAATATATCCTGCATACTCCGAAACATTATCAAATTCCTGAACCCTGACATCTTTGTACAGATCATAGTTATCTCGCATCCTTTTATCAGTACGAGATACTGTATCTTCGCATAATAATCCAAGATTACTTGCTATAGCATTTCCGGGTCTCTTGAACTGACCTACCGGAACATATGAACCAACATTCCTGTCATGATGCACCGGTGCGTTAAACTGCTGGTAAATGTAGCTCCATGACGAATAAACTTCTTTATATTCGGGAACGTAATTGTGTACAAAAATAACCTCCACGCCTAACTTATCCAAGTGGGTAATAAATCGCAATTGAAGAGGTGTGAACTGATGTATTCCATGAATAACAACGTGTTTACCATCCCAATGATTTGTGCTTTCAATCATACGATTCAGCAGCTTCTCTTCCTGTTCCCAAAGCTTACTGTCATCAGTATCCATAGGCTCATTTCTTATGGTTTCTTTTTCTGCCTTTTCATCCTCTGCCTGTTTCTTAAATAAAGATATAATCTCCGGCAAATTAGGCAGTTGAGGCAGTTTAAATAGGCTCTCATTCTCGGTCATCTTCAGCATATACGCAAACAGCCTGTGTTCCATACTCAGACCATCTGTTTTTAGCGATGAAGAGTCAATGCCAAGTTCAATAAACAACCGTAACGAGTCAAGCATTTCATCTTTATTGTGAGTCAATGCAATATAAAGATCATCGGACAGCTTCTTTTTCTGATTCCATCTTCGATATACCGCACTCAGCTCGCTGTATTGAAGGATTCGCACTCCGATGTCATTAGTCCATGTCCTAAAGATTTTTTCGTTCACAATATCATCAAGAGGACATATCAAAGATTCTATATCCTCTCTCATTACACTTATAAGACCATTTACCAATGTTCTGGATGCACACAGCTGAGGATAATCTTTAATATGATCAACGTTGCCATTCCAAAAGTCTGTCTCTCTTATCCTATATGGGTCTGCATAAGTATAGATTTTATAAGCCATTATTCTCATCCTCCCATATAAGATTTTGCCAGCATTTACTATTCTTTCCGCTCAGTGCTATCCACGAAAAGGTTCTGATAGCTCTCGTCATTGCAACATATAAGATACGGGTCTCTTCTCTCATACGTTCACTTTTTTCAATGCTTTCATCAAAATAATCGTTCTGGTATCTGTCA
>OGYJ01001694.1_pt1 | contig 17060 bp, 17 predicted proteins | sample 1576531 | NCBI WGS metagenome assembly OGYJ01 (sample SAMEA3541574, study PRJEB24748) | human gut metagenome | biome: human gut; feature: human-associated habitat; material: faeces | place: China | collected 2012 | reverse complement strand
GAAGTCTTTGGCCGTGAAGTATTGGATTCCCGCGGCAACCCGACGGTTGAAGCCGAAGTCATTCTTGCCTCCGGCGTGATCGGCCGTGCAGCTGTCCCGAGCGGTGCTTCTACAGGCAGCCGCGAAGCCATCGAGCTGCGCGATGGAGATGCTTCCCGCTACAACGGCAAGGGCGTTCTGCAAGCCGTTGCCAACGTCAACGACGAAATCCGCGATGAGGTTGTCGGTTACGACGCCAGCCAGCAGACTGAAATCGACCGCGCCATGATCGAACTCGACGGCACCCCAAATAAGTCCCGTCTCGGCGCAAACGCCATCCTCGCTGTTTCTTTGGCCGTTGCCCACGCAGCTGCAGAAGAATGCGCACTCCCGCTGTATCGCTATTTCGGCGGTATCAACGGCTTCACTCTGCCCGTTCCGATGATGAACGTTGTGAACGGCGGCGCTCATGCCAACAATAATCTCGACATTCAGGAATTCATGATTATCCCGGCCGGTCTTCCGACCTTCAGCGAAGCTCTTCGCTGCGGCGCCGAGATCTTCCATGCCCTGAAGAAGATCATGAATGCTCACGGTATGTCTACTGCTGTCGGTGACGAAGGCGGTTTCGCTCCAAACATCGACAGCCATGAAGCTGCCATTGAATTCATTATCGACGCCATCAAAGCTACCGGCTACACACCGGGAGAACAGGTTTTCATCGGTTTGGACTGCGCTGCCAGCGAATTCTATGCAGACGGCGTTTACAACCAGAAGGGCCAGGGCCTGAAACTCACCGCTGACGAATGGATCGCTAAGATGACCGAGTGGGTTGACCGTTATCCGATCATCTCCATCGAAGACGGTATGGCCGAAGGCGACTGGGAAGGCTGGGCCAAACTCACCGAAGCTTTGGGCGACCGTGTTCAGCTTGTCGGCGACGACCTTTATGTCACTAACACTTCCATTCTTAAGGAAGGTATTGAAAAGGGCATCGCCAACTCCATCCTGATCAAGATCAACCAGATCGGTACGCTGACAGAAACTTTCGAAGCTATCGAAATGGCTAAGAAGGCCCGTTATACCGCTGTGATTTCTCACCGCTCCGGCGAAACTGAGGATTCCACGATTGCGGATATCGCCGTCGGTACAAACGCCGGTCAGATTAAGACAGGTTCTCTGAGCCGCAGCGACCGTATGGCCAAGTACAACCAGCTTCTTCGTATTGAAGAAGAACTCGGCGACATCGCTGTCTACCCGGGCCTGGATGCCTTCTACAACATCTGCAAGTAATTTATGGCGCGCCTGACGAAAAAGGTAAAGCTGGGAGTACCTCGATTTTTAGTCCTGGTACTCGCCATTGCCGTGGTCGGCATTCAATATCCGTTATGGGTCGGGAAGGGCAGCAATGCTACGCTTCTCGATTTGCAGGACCAGCTCAAAACTCAGAAGGAGAAGAATGCCGCGCTCGAGCTTGAAATTACAAGGCTCGAAGGCGAGGCGGATAGTCTTCGCCATGGCAGTGAAGCCTTAGAAAGTAGGGCTCGTGAAAAACTCAATATGATTCGCGAGAACGAATACCTGATTCGAATTATGCCGTAATCAATTACTTATTAATTAGGGAAGTGCCGGAACTAAAAACTCCGGCCTTTTTTATGTCCGTGTCAGGCGGAAAAGATCCTTCCTAGCCGCAAACGAGAGTAGTCTCGATTTCAAAATTGAGAGTTGAGAGTCATAAGAATGACGAAGTCGGATCTTTTTGTTAGGAGTGAACATGAGTAAACCGATGACGGTGGCACGCTACGCAAAGGAGCATCGCGGATGGTTTTACGGATGTCTGCTTCTGTTTGCACTTGTCGCTTTCTTTTGCCTGAAAGCGATTTACGATATGACGGTTTACGGTGCTAAGGCCCCGCTTTACGCCTTTATCGCCGGTATGGTCGGTTTCGGTGCGACGGCCTTAGGCTCCCTGCCGGGTTTTTATCTTCATAAACTTTCCGATAAAGCCGAAGACTGGATGCTTGGCAGTTCGGCCGGCATGATGCTTGCAGCAGCGATCTTCTCGCTTTTGCTTCCGAGTATCGAAACCAGTGAAAAGCTGTTCACTTCTGAATTAGCAGCAACGCTTTGGGTACTCTTCGGAGTTTTTCTTGGTGTTGTCTTCCTCCTGATCATTAATGCGCTGACTCCTCATGAGCACGGAGGTCAGAATTATGAAGGTCCGGAGATCGAAGTCAAAAGCGGCATCTGGCTCTTTGTTCTTGCCATCATCATTCACAACATCCCGGAAGGCCTGGCGATGGGCATATCTTTTTCAGCAGAAGACATGCAGATCGGTGTGCCGCTCACGATTGCCATTGCTCTGCAGGACTTTCCGGAAGGTCTGGCGGTCGTACTCGCTCTTTGCTCGACTCACATTTCACGCGCGAAGGCAGTGGGGATCGGAGTGTTCTCGGGTCTGATGGAACCGGTCGGCGCACTTTTCGGCGTGAGCCTTGCCGGCGGGTTGGGCTATGTCTATCCGCTGGGACTGGCGTTATCTGCCGGCGCCATGATGTTTGTCGTTTTCCACGAAGTGATTCCTGAAACACACCGCAGAGGCCATCACAGTACGGCCACGATCGGTTTGATGTGCGGCTTCGGCCTGATGATGATTTTGGAAAAAATATTCAGCTAGAAAAATCTTTGCTTCGGTCTCTGTCGGTTTGCAGTTCACTCTAAAATATCGCAATAGCTTTCAGCGAGATAGGAAAAAGAATGACAAGACCGATTAGAGCCCTCATCGATACATACGCACTGGAAAAGAATTTGTCTTTGCTTCGCGCAAAAAGCGGCAATCGTTTTTTATGGGGCGTTGTTAAGGCCAACGCATATGGTCACGGTCTGATCGGTCTGCTTCCGACCTTCGACAACTGGGTTGACGGGTTAGCGCTTCTTGATCCGAAAGAAGGTGTGGATATCCGCAAAGCCGGCTGGGCCAAAGCGGTATTGTTAATTGAAGGCATCTTTGCGGCCTCTGACATCGAGATGGCTGATGAGTACGGATTTGAAACCGTCATTCACAACGAAAGACAGATTGAATGGCTGGAAAAAGCCGAACTCAAAAACACGCTTCGCGTGCACTTGAAGTGCAATACCGGTATGAACCGTTTGGGCTTCAGACCGGAGGCGATTCCTCAAGTTTTGTTCCGCCTGAATAATATTCCTAAGGTAGAAGTTGTCGATCTGTTGGCGCACTTTGCCAATGCTGAAGTTACTTACGAACAGGACAAACCGGTTACCGTCCAGAATCAGCTTGCTGCATTGATACAACTGCGCGGACTTCTGCCGATGTGCTTATCCAACACGGGCGGCATTTTGTGGCATGAAGCCGGAGACGAGGCTGTGCGCGCAGGTATTGCCATGTACGGTGTCAGCCCCGACGGTAATGTTTCTTCACAGTCTCTGGGTATTGATCCCGTCATGACACTGGAGAGCGAAATCATTGCCTTCCAGGATCTTCAGCCGGGCGAAGCCTGCGGCTACGGCTCTAAGTTTATTGCCCATCGACCGACGAAACTCGCCGTGGTAGCCTGCGGGTATGCCGACGGTTATCCGCGTAAAGACAATCCGCACAGAGAGGTGGTCGTTGAGGGCAAAAGAGTACCTGTTATCGGAAACGTTTCCATGGATATGCTGACGATTGACGTCACCGATCTGCCCAATGTCCGGTTGGGTTCCAAAGTGGAAATCTGGGGTAAGAACCTGCCGGTCAATGAAGTCGCAAAGGGATTCGGCACGATCGGCTATGAACTTCTTTGCGACGTGAACCAGCGTGTACCCCGCGTTCTAATTAAATAACGAATCGCGTTATCAGAGAAATCAGCAGCATGACTAACACGAAGTAGAGCATGCTGCGTACGAGCGTCGGACCGATTTTGACGGCATAGATTGCGCCTAAGCGGTTGCCCAAGATGCTGGCAACCGCGCAAGGGAGAGCCAGCGAGTAATAAAGCGTTCCTGCGGAAGCAAACGTTGTGACCGCGCCTAAGTTGGCGGCGATATTGAATGCTTTTGCCGTACCGGAAGCTTTAACCAAACCGGCCTTGAGCAAGAGGTGAATGCCGATCAAAAAGAAACTTCCGGCGCCGGGACCGAAAAAGCCTTCATAGAAACCGACGGACAAACCGATTGCCGAGACTCTCCACCATACCCCTTTCTTTGGAAGGTCTTCTTCCGTCAGTTTGAGAGTTCCGCAGAAAAGCGAAAGGAGAATCGCAACTGGCAGAAGAAAAATCATGATGATCGTCATCTTCTCATTGGAAATGAGAAGTGTCGTCGCAGAGGCAATTACTGCGCCGAAGTAAGAAGAAATAACGCCCAATAGGACGACTTCTTTGATGACGGCGCCTCTTTTCCAGAAGGTAATCAATGCCGTAATTGAACCGAGGCTGGAAGCGAGCTTTCCAGTTCCGAGCGTGTAGTGAGCGGGTATGCCCAACAGCAAAAGGACCGGCATCGTGATGAGACCGCCTCCGCCCGCAATAGCATCGACAAAGCCTGCAATAAAGAAAACAACAAAGCAGACGAGTATGACGGTAAGCGTGATGTCCATGATTCGGATCGAGGCAGTGTTTTTGTAATGAAGAAATTATGCTCGTCCGGGATTATCAAAACCTAAAACTTTCTTAGGTAAAAATCCTCAGGGAGTCCTTGAGGGTCTCGGGAGATAATCTAAAAAAGCGATTTCTTCCAAGTTCCCATGCGTTTCCGGACTCTATTATTTTTTATCTCGGCTGCGGCCGTAACCATTCCCTGTTTGGTCATGGGATGGCTTCAATACGTTGCGGTTGAAAGAGAATTCACTGAGGACGATCGCACGAGAGCGGAGATCTCTTTATTAGTGTCTGAGCGTCTGGAAGCCAAGGTCGACAATGCCGTTTCCTTGGTAACCGCTGCTGCGGAAATCTTGAAATCCGAAGAAGGAGAGCCCGCTGAGAAACTGAATTTGATATTAGAAGAGCTTTGCAAGGCTTCGCCGGATATCCTGAATATGCATTTCGACGTGGCATCCGCTGTGAGCGTGGCTTTTTCTCCTCGAAAAAACAAGCGCGGTGAATCTAATATCGGCGTTTCACATAAAGATTTGTTTCACTGGAAGAATCCTTATGTTAAGGACGGCATATCGGTTTCTGGACTCGTTCAAGCGGTCGGAGCTTCCGACCGTAAGATTGTGAATATTACCAAGCCTGTTTATTCCAACGGACGTTTCGTGGGTTTGGCCGTTGCCGCCCTTGATCTTGAGCAGATTGCCGCTCAGGTTTTAAAAGGCTTGGCCACGGATGCTTATCAAATCGGCATTTTCGGCAGAAACGGAGAGGTTATCTTTTCTTCCGGCAAGTCGGTTCCGCTTCACAATCTCTCGATTGAAGAAAGAACGCACCGCAGCTTCACTTTCTCGAATGCCGAATATTACGGTTATGTGCGTCCCTTAGCGGTTACGGATTGGTCTGTGGGTGTATTCTCACGAACCGTTGATCGAAAGACGGTTTTGGTCCAGCTTTTCATACGCAATGTATTTGTTTGGCTCGCGACTTTCCTAGCTGCGATTGTGATCGGCTTTTTAGCTTCGATTTCAGTAGTTCGGGCTGTTGAAAAACTGACGCGTCAAATGACGGCCGCAAGAATCCTTCCGGATAAAAGCGAAAAAATTAAGTCGCCGAGAGAGCTTGTTCAGCTGCAGCGCACGTACGGACGGATGCAGGAAAGACTACTGACAGCTCAGACACGTCTTAAGGAGTTGAATTCCTCGCTTGAGGCTAAGGTGAAGGCTCAGGTTGAAACGATTCAGCGGCATGAAGCGCTTTTGACTTCTCTCTTCTCAGATATGAATGAAGGGATTGTCTTGTTTAACCAAAAGCTGGAAATGCGTTTTCGTAATCCTTCGGCTGTTCGTCTGCTTAACTTGTCAGAGAACGAAGCACGGAAACGCTTTTTAGCCCTGGTAAAAGAAATGCATCAGAGTCCTGATAAGCATCTTTTCATTCATTCCGGTGTTTATGATTTGGAACTGCGTATGTTTGAGAGCGGGACCAAAGATGTGTTCTGTGTAATCGCTCGCGATGCGACTTCAGAAGTTCAAATTGACCGATTAAAGGATGAACTGATCGGAATCGCTGCCCATGAACTTAAAACGCCGCTCGCCGGGGTGCGCATGGCGGCAGAATGCCTGGTCAAAACGGTTCAGGACCCAGAGGGTAAAGAGACGGCCGCCGAGCTTCTGGAAAGCGCCGACGAAATGAAAGACATGATCTCTCGTTGGCTGGATGTTGCCAAACTTCAGACAGGCTCTTATGAAATTCACCCGGAATTCTGTTTGATTAAGCCCATGATACGAAAAGCGCTCAAACATTTTTCCGGCTTTAACGATTTTGAATGTTCCTTGGAAATTTCGCCGGATGCTGCGGCTGCCAACGTGGACAAACAGGCATTTATGCAGATCATTCAGAATCTTCTCTCGAATGCCTATAAATACCGGAAAGAGGGCAGTGCCTGCCGAGTGAAAATTCAAACCCGGAAGTTAGGAGATTTCCTGGAACTCATGGTGGAAGACGACGGTATAGGAGTGCCCGAGTCGGCGCTGGATAAGATCTTCGATCGGTTTTATCAAGTCAGAATGGATTCCGCTAGAAAAATCGGCGGAACGGGTTTGGGCTTATACATTACTAAGGAATTGGTGCTTCTGCATAAAGGAAAGGTCACGGTCGCAAGTACTTTAGGCGAAGGAACGGTCTTTACGCTTGAGCTGCCGGCGCTTCCGACAGAGACAGCAAATGAGGAAGAAGAATGACGGAAAGAACGACGATTTTGATTGTTGATGATGAAAGCAAAATCCGCAGACTGCTTTCCCGCTCTCTAGAGGCAGAAGGATTTGATGTAGCCGTGGCAGACTCGGCAATGAGCGCTTCGGAATACTTAAAGAACGGTCATTGCGATCTGATTATTCTCGATTACATGATGCCTGAGATCGACGGTATGGCGTTCCTAGCAGAATTGAGAAAGAAATCGTCAATTCCCGTGATCATGCTTTCGGCTCGAGAAGAAATTGCTAAGAAAACCCAAGCCTTGGAACTCGGGGCCGACGACTATGTCGTCAAACCATTTTCCATCGAAGAAATGACGGCTCGCATCCGAGCTATCCTGAGACGCTCTGGCGGCGTGAAGACCGGGCCGGCAGCGACCGTACAGGCAGTTAACGGACCTCTCGTTATGGATCCCGATAAACGTACATGCCGATACAAGGATCAGGAAATTAGGCTTGCCGATACTGAGTTCCGTCTTCTGTTTATCTTGGTTAAACGGCCGGGAACCATCTTTACACACGAAGATTTGCTTCGGCGAGTTTGGGGGCCTGAATTTATCGGAGAACTCAACTATTTGCGTGTGTCCCTCTCCAGAATAAGAAAGAAACTGACGGCGGCAGGTTTCCCGGGCTCGGCCATTTCCTCTTATTCAGGGATCGGTTATTACATCGAAGACCTTTCGGAAGAGGACTTGTAATGTTTTTGTAATCTTTTCGATTTTTTTTTTGGGGGCGCTGAAAGTTTATTTTTAGAAAATAACAGTCATAGACCACCTCAAACCATAACAAGAGGAAAAATATGACAACATCCGCTTTGAAGCGTCGCTCGTTTCTCCAAGGATCTCTGCTTGCGGCTGCAGTTATCGGTTCCACTCCGGCCGTTGCCGCCGAAGCTGCCAAACCCAAATTCGATGAAAGCTTCGACGTGATCGTCGTAGGCAGCGGTATTGCCGGAACGATGGCCGCACTTTCCGCCGCCGATAAAGGCGCTAATGTTTTAATGATTGAAAAGATGAGCCGCCTCGGCGGTACATCCCGCATCAGCGGTCTGAACTTTGCCTGTGTCGGTTCTCCCGCTCAAAAGGCTAAAGGCGTCAAAGACACGCCTGAGCAGCTCGCCTCCGATATGTATAAAGTCTCGGGCAACATGGGCGATTATGAAAAGGCCCTTGAAATGGCAAAGAACACTGCCCGCGCCGAAGCTTTCATGACACAGCGCGGCGTCAAGTGGGACGGCCGCCTGCTGAAATTAGGCGGTCACTCTCAGCCTCGTGTTCTCGTTTCCGAAGGTGACGGAGCCGGTCTGCTGAATGCTCTGTGGACTTACATGAAAGGTTTGAAGAACGTCACTGTCCGCACCCATGTGAAGGCTGATGAAGTTCTCTTTAACGATAAAGGCGTCGCGGTCGGCGTCAAGGTCAGAGAAAAATATTTCTTTGATACCCCTGAAACCGACGACAACGAAAACAAGACCGGTGTGGAAAAACGCATCGAAGCTAAGAAAGGCGTGATTTTCGCTACCGGCGGCTACGCCAGAGACAAAGCATTCCGCTCTTCAGAGGTTCCGTTCTTAGCAGGCGTTGCAACCACCACAAACCCGGGCGCAACCGCCGGAGCTCTGAAGATTTTAGTTAACGCCGGTGCCCAGCCGATGCACTTGTCTCTCTTTCGCTTTGCTTATCCGCTGCCGACGGAAGATATGATTTGGGGCATGATGGTCGATCCCGCCACCGGTCGCCGCTTCATCAATGAAGGCTTAACAAGAAATGCGCTTGCACAGGCGGTTCTTCTGAAGAGACTGCAGAACGGAGACAAGAAACCGTTCATCATCTACGATGAAAAATCTCTGGGTAAATTCCACAACCTCAACCGTGTCCAGCGCAGCCTTAACGGCTTAAACGGCATCGACGGCACAATGGTCAAGTACGACAATCTGAGCGAACTTTGCAAGGCTTTCGGCGCTGATCCAAAGGTCGTTGAAGACGAGCTTGTTAAATACAACGCCATGATCACGGAAGGCAAGGACGCTCAGTTTGATAAACCGCTTGAACGTTCCGGCCGCAAGGTTGAAGCGCTCGACCTGAAGGGACCGCTCTTTGCGATGGTCATTAACCCCAGACTGAACTACACACCGGGTGGAATCCGCACGGATTTACAAGGCAGAGCAATTGCGCTGAAAGACGGTAAACCGATCGAAGGTTTGTATGTGGTCGGAGAAGCCAGCGGCGGACTGCACGGTCAGGAACGTATGACCGGCTGCTCGATGCCTGAATGCGCAGTCTTCGGCATGATTGCCGGTGAAAGTGCCGCTCAACGCAAAAGTATCTAGGAGGAAGCCATGAAATTTATTTATAAAGCCGCACTCTTAATCTGCTCGTCCGTTTTCGCTATGTCCGTTCAGGCCGCTGGAATGCCGCAGTCCAGCAAGCATGCTCAGCGCGGTGTGAACTGCACGCAGTGTCATACCACCGGAAAGTTGAACCGGTCGAAACAAAACAGTGTCAGACCTGCCATAACCAGGATCAGCTGGCCCAAAAAACCGACCGCCTCAACTACATTTCACGCATGAAGAATCCGAAGACCGGCGAAGTCAAAGAGCACCTCGCCCGAATCAATCCTCATGACAGCTATCACTTCGGCAAGACGGAAGACTGCACCGACTGCCACCGTGAACATCGTCCGAGCGTTAACGACTGCGCCACCTGCCATGACGTCAAAGCTTGGAATATGAAAGATCCGAAGTAAAAGAATCCCTCCTTGGTCTCTCCTAGAGACCAAAAAAGCTCGGTTACTGTATCTTCAGCCGAGCTCTTTTTATGGGAAGCTTTCAAAAATTACTGAGGACGTTTCGGGTCGGTTCCCATGGCGGCAGCATCAATATTCGGCTCCACGAATAAGGCTTCCACTTCTTCGGGTGTGTAAACCTGCTTGCGGTTGCAGAATCGGCAGTTAACTTCAATCTTGCCTTCTGCCTTCAGAATATCCATGCATTCCTGCTTGCCCAACTGCAGCAGCATGCTGTCAGTCTTGTCGCGGGAGCAGTTGCATTCAAAAGTGATGTCGGTTTCTGCGACGGGAACGAGTTTTTCCTGCCAGAAGAGGCGATGAAGAACATCTGTCGCAGGAACGTTGAGCAGCTCATCCTTAGTAACGGTGTGAGCGAGCTGCAGGATTCTTCCCCAGGCATCCGGATCTGAAATTTCGCTAACGTTGCCGCCCACCGACGGCATTTTCTGAATGACAAGGCCGCCGAGTTTCTTGCTGTCAGCGGCAAGATAAAGCTTGGTTTCGAGCTGTTCGCTCTTGGCCATGTAGTTTTCAAGATTTTCGGCAACGGAGTTGCTTTCCAGAGAAACCATGCCTTGGTAAGGCTGAACTCCCGGTCTGCGGTCCTTCGGGTCAAGGATCAGGGCGCAGAGACCTTTACCGTCTTTGTTGATCAGTTCCTGCAGATCCATTTCCGGCTTAATTTCCGCACCTTCACGGATTTCGGCCATTGCGCGAACGCTCATCGGATTGCGGACTTCGGCGTAAATGAAGGCGATCGGGCCGGAACCCTTAACCTGAAGAATCAGGCTGCCCTCAAACTTGATGGTGCTCGAAAGAAGAAGAGCCCCGGCTGTGAACTGTCCGAGCAAAGCGGCCACGTTTTCAGGATAGTGATGGAATTTAATCATCTCCTGCCATTCTTCGGCCATTTGTACGCAGGCACCGCGAACCGGCGCACCCTCGAACAAAAATTTAATCATGCGGTTGTTAAGATTTTCTTTTTTATTTTCTGTCAGTTCCAAGATTGATGTGGTTACCTAAACTTATACATATTTTCACTAACTCGTGAATTTTAGTATTTCGCTCGCTCGGGGTATACCCCCGATATGTTCAAAACGGACAAAGAGCTAAGCGTTTCACTGATGGATGGTCGTTGATGAAGCAAATTAAACGCGTAGATCTGCATATGCATTCGACATTTTCGGATGGTGTGGAAGAACCCGAAGAATTGGTTATTCGAGCTAAAAATAACGGCGTCGAGCTGATCTCGCTGACCGACCATGATGAGACGGGCGGACTTGAACGCATGAAAGCAGCGGCCGCTCAGCACGGGCTCCAGTTTGTGAACGGGGTAGAAATCAGCGCCGATTACGGGGAAGTTTCCATTCATGTGGTGGGGCTCGACTTTGATCCTGAAGATGAAATGCTCCAGGCGCTCTTAGGACGCATCCGCGCTAACCGGTTTGAAAGAGCAGTGCAGATGGCCGAAAAATTAGAGAGGCTTGGCATGAAAGGCGTTTGGGAAGGCGTTTTGGAAATTGTGACGAATCCCCGACTCATCGGACGTCCGCACTTTGCCGCGTGGCTCGCACAAAACGGTTATGTCGAAGATTACAACGCCTCCTTCTCCAAGTATCTCTCCCGCGGTAAACCCGGTTACGTAGAACGCGCTAAAACCTCCATCCATGAAGCAACCTCGGCGATTCTCAAGGCAAAAGGTATTCCCGTTCTAGCTCACCCGGGCCGATACAAGCTTAATGAATGGGAATTCGACAGCATGTTCAAGGAGTTTACCGAAGCGGGAGGCCACGCGATTGAGGTGACGACGGGAAGTCATACCCCCGGACAGAATTTGCTTTTTTGCGATTTCGCTCAGTCGAGAAATCTTTGGGCCTCTACCGGCAGTGACTTCCACCGTCCTATGAACCGCTGCGAGCCCGGTCTTCAAGGCGATTTACCGAGAACAGTTGAGCCCGTTTGGAATCATTTTCGCGCGTCATGAACCGCACACCTATACAATACTGACCTAAAAATCAGGCGGTTTCTCTTCGCCCGAATTTATATATAGAAAAGGTCAAAGTAATGGGATACATATTGCAAGTGATGCCTGAGAGCCCTCAGCCTCATCGCATCGAACAAGCCGCGAAGCTCCTGACAAAAGGGCAGGTGGCTGCTGTTTCTACCGACACCGGTTTTTCTTTGGTTTGCCGTTTGGACGACAAAGAAGCGCTGGATAAGATTCGTCTGATTCGTCAGCTGAGCGAGAAGAAGCACTTCACGCTTTTCTGTGACTCTCTGTCTCAGATGAGCAAGCTCGCTCGCGTCAACAATACCGGCTACCGCATGGCAAAAAGCGTCACGCCGGGGCCATACACCTTCATTTTGGAAGCGACTAAAGAAGTGCCCCGTCGCCTTTCTCATCCGTCTAAGAAGACCATCGGTTTAAGAGTTCCGTCTAATAAAGCACTGCACGCTTTGCTGGAAAAGATCGGAGAGCCTCTTGTCGGCACGACGGTCATCATGCCGGGCGAGGAGGAACCGCTTTCTTCCGCTTGGGAAATTCAGGATCGAATCGGTGACCAGCTGGCTTTCATTTTGGATGACGGCACTTCCGTAATCGGTGATACGACAGTGGTCGATCTTTCCGGAGACGAACCCGAAGTTATCCGTGAAGGCTTAGGCTCGGTTTCTGCCTTAGGCCTTTAACAAAGCTCCTATCTAATCAGCTCCTCTAAAGAAGCATATGGATATTTCTTCAATTGTTCAGACGATCGCGGTTTACGCGATCCCTTTGATTTTTGCGATCACGATTCATGAAACGGCGCACGGTTACGTCGCTAAGCTCTGTGGCGACCAGACGGCCTACATGCTCGGCCGCTTAACGCTGAACCCGATCAAGCATATTGACCCGGTAGGAACGATCTTGGTTCCGGGTGCGCTGCTGATCGGCAGTGCGCTGAGCGGCATGAGCGGCATTGTGTTCGGTTGGGCAAAACCCGTACCGATCAATTTCCGCAATCTGCGCAATCCTAAAACCGACATGATCTGGGTGGCGGCAGCCGGTCCCGGCGCCAATCTGATCCAAGCCATCCTTTGGACCATCGCACTCAAAATTTTGATCTCCATGGGCATTTACGAAGACTTCTTCATAAAAATGTGTGTGGCCGGCGTCAGCTGCAACATCGTGCTCATGGCATTGAACCTGATTCCGATTCCTCCTCTGGACGGAGGCCGCATTGTTACCGGTCTTCTGCCTCCGGGAATGGCTTGGCAGTACTCAAGAATCGAGCCGTACGGAATGTGGATTTTGTTTGCGCTGATTCTGACGGGAACTTTGTCCTTCTTTATGCGTCCGTTCATGAGAATGGGACAGGCAATCGTTCAGTGGTTCATTTAGTTCGAGGATAAGCACATCATGAGAGCACCTTACATTCCGTCCGAGCATGCCGTTAAAGGATTAAACGCTGAGCCTTCTGCGTGGATCAAACGTTTTTGTTCGCTCTTTTCTCCCAACGCTAAGGTGCTGGATATGGCCTGCGGCGCCGGCCGAAACACTAAGCTCTTGGCTTCTTTCGGCAACCAAGTGACGGGTTTGGATATCGATGAGCGCTGCAGACCTTACATTGAGGTAATTCCGGGCGCGACGTTTATGCAGGCGGATTTAGAAGGGGCTCTGTGGCCGTTTGAGGATGAAGTATTCGACGTGATCGTCGTGAGCTTCTACCTGGAGCGCTCGCTTTTTCCGCATCTGGTCAAATCGTTAAAGCGGGGCGGATACCTTATTTATGAAACCTTTATGCTTCCCTTTGAAGGATTTGACGGCAATCGCGCAAAGAGTCCGGATTTTGTACTGAAGCCTTTGGAACTCATCGATGCTTTCCGGGATACGCTGGAAGTGTTCGCATACGAAGAGTCGCTGATTGAAAAGGGCGACTGCTTCCAGCGGTTTGTGGCTAGAAAGCCGATCAACGGGAAAAATGTTCCGGTGATCCTGCCAAAAGAATAAATCTTAGTGAAATCAATGATTATGGAGCCTCGTTAGGCTCCATAACTTCTATACAATGAATTTGATAAACCAACCAAGGATCTCACCTCAAGGAGTGACTGATAATGATTAAAGGCAGTATTGTTGCACTGGTCTCGCCGATGTTCGAAGACGGCACCATTGACTACGACTCTTACCGCAACCTCATTGAAATGCACATCGCCGCCGGCACTAACGCCATCGTTGCCGTCGGTACAACCGGCGAAAGCCCGACGGTTGATTATGACGAACATAACGAACTCGTTCGCGTCGCCGTTGAAACGGCAGGCGGCCGCATCCCCGTGATCGCCGGAACAGGTTCTAACTCTACGAAGGAAGCCATCGAGCTTTCCGCTTATGCAGCTTCCGTCGGCGCAGATGCGACACTTCAAGTTGTTCCTTATTACAACAAGCCGACACAGGAAGGTCTCTTCCAGCATTTCAAAGCAATTTCCGATGCAGTTGATATTCCTATTATTCTCTACAATGTTCCCGGAAGAACGGTTGCCGATTTGAAGAATGACACGGTGCTTCGTCTGCTGGAGCTTCCGAACATTATCGGTTTGAAAGACGCAACCGGTGATTTGGGCCGCGCTTCCGAACTCTTGAGCCGTCTGCCGAAAGATCGTGAATTTGCGATTTACAGTGGCAACGATGATTCCGCTTTAGCTTTGATGCTGATGGGCGGCGCCGGTGTTATTTCCGTGACTGCCAATGTGGCTCCGGAACTCATGAGCCGCATGTGCGCGATGGCCTTGGCCAACGATGTCATGGGCGCTCGTGAAATTAATGATCGCCTGATGCCGCTGCACAAAGAACTTTTCTGTGAACCGAACCCGATCGTTCCGAAGTGGGCCCTTCACAGAATGGGACTCATTCCTCCCGGAATCCGTCTCCCGCTGACACCGCTTTCCCCCTCGAAACACGAGCAGGTTGAGCGTGCATTGATGGTCGGCGGATGCATCTAATTCACTGAGCACCACGAAAGAGGCGGTATAAGCTAAAATTACCGCCTTAATAGTTTTAATTTTCCCGATTTTCCAGGGAGTTGGAGTGACTAAATGAGCAGATTTCCTCTGCGTGCCTGTACTGTTGCCGTCATTGCGGCCTCTTTGACCGGATGTCAGTACTTGGGTTCTAAATTTACAGACGAAAAGATTCAGTACGAGAGCACAACCAGCCGCGCTCCGTTAGAAATTCCGCCTGATCTTTCACAGCTCCCGATGGACGATCGTTTTACCGTTCCCGGTAAGACTCAGACCGTTACGGCTACTCAGGTTGCTGAAACCGAGCAGGCTCGCAAGAACGCTTCCGGCGCCGCTGTTGAGAACGGCACCGCTCCGGTTCTTCCCACAACCGTCGTGACAAAAATTGTTAAAGACGGCAGTGAAAGATATATCCAAGTCAACCTGCCTCCGGAACAGGTTTGGGAATCTCTGCTGGACTTCTGGCCTTCAGTCGGTCTTAAGGTTGAACGAGAAGATCCGCGCGCCGGCGTGATGGAAACCAACTGGGCAGAAAACAAAGCCAATTTGCCGCAGGACATTATCCGAGCTACGCTCGGCAAGCTTCTCGACTCCGTTTACTCCACCGGCGAACGTGACCGTTACCGCACTCGTATCGAACGCAATGCAAACGGCGGTACCGATATTTACATCACGAACCGCCGCATGGTTGAGGTCTATACCAGCTCCAGCGAAGAACACACTGCCTGGCAGCCGGCTCCGGCTGACAAAGAACTTGAAGCCGAAATGCTGACTCGCTTGTCTCTGCGCTTGGAAAATGACTTCAATCCGAAGCAGAAGACCAGAGAAGAAATCGAAAAACAGCCTGCACTGCAGAAAGCCGCTCCAGTTTATATCAGCCGTGAAATCAAGGGAGCTGACGGCAAGACGGAAGCCCTGGAAATCGACGAAGACTTCGACCGCGCCTGGAGACGCGTGGGCGTCGGCCTTGATCGTGTCGGTCTGAACATTGAAGACCGTGACCGCTCTGCCGGTATCTACTACATCCGCTATCTAGATCCGGACTACGAAGTTAAGAAGCGCAACGACGAAGGCCTCTTCAGCCGCTGGTTCTCGAAAGAAAAACCCGTCGACGCACCGCTTTATCGTGTCAAACTTGTTTCTGACGGCAATAAGACAACTGTCACCGCAATGCCTGACAGTGATAAGACCGATCCTTTGAGCACTTCTGCAAGAATTCTGAATCTGCTCCAAGAACAAGTCAGATAAAAATTCAAATCAAATTCGAAGCCGGCGCCCTTAAAACGTCGGCTTTTTCATAGGAGAAAATAAATTGCGCCGAACTGACCGCGAAGTTACTGATGTTCAGAAGATGAAAGTGATTCTTGATCGCTGCAAAATCGTGAGCTACGCCATGTGGGATGGAGAAAAACCGTACGCAGTGATCATGAACTTCGGTTATGAATTTACGCCTGAAGGGAAGCTTCGCCTCTACAGCCACAGCGCGCTCGATGGTAAAAAAGTTTCCATCATCCGCGGCATCTGCAATAAAGTGGCTGCGATTATGGAGTGCGGAGAACGCGTCGTCATTGATCCCGAAATTCCTTGCAAGAGCGGCTCGGCTTTCCAAAGCATCATGGCCAACGGAACGATGAAAATCCTTCAGGGCTCGGAAGCCCGTCACGCGCTCGAAGTTTTCTATCGCCACCAGACCGGAGTGGTGCCTTCCTTCCCGGAAGGTGCGGAAAACTTCGTCACGATGTTCTGCTTAGAGTGTGACGAATACAGCTGCAAGATCTGCGTGAAATAACCGTTCTGAGGTGATCGAAAGCCTTTATAACGCTTCAGACTGGTAGGATGAGCGCAGTCAAAAAGGAAGGTTTAAAACCATGGCAGAAACAGTAATTGGAAAAGATACGGTTGCTTGGCTGAAGATCGATGTTTTTGATCTCACCGGAAATCAATTACAGGAAGGCCCGGAAGAAGGCTGGCAAGTGTTGTTCGGACACAATGATATTTTCCCGAAACTTGAACAGGCCTTGATGGGTAAGAAGGCACGAGATACCGTTACGCTGACGCTGGAGCCGGAAGATGCTTTCGGGGAAAGCGAACCGGAACTGATTCGCTCCGTTCCGCTGAATTTACTCGGTGACAATGTTGAACCCGGTATGAAAGTCGAAGGCGTTCCCGGAGAACCGAGCGACGGAAGATTTTATACCGTGATCGGCAGCGATGAAAATCACGTCTTCTTAGACGGTAATCATCCGTTTGCCGGCTGGGCTCTGAAGTTTGTCGTTAGAGTCCTCAAGGTCGAAAAAGCCACGCCGGAAGAAGTCGAAGAAATGGAAGCGCCGGAACTGCTGGAGGTCGCAGATCTGGTCAAAGAGGCTTCAGAAACCAAACACTGATTCACCGAAGAATCAAATATGCGAATGGCTCGACAAAGGTCGAGCCATCCGCATTAAAAAGACAGAAAAATACT
>OGYJ01001691.1_pt1 | contig 17083 bp, 22 predicted proteins | sample 1576531 | NCBI WGS metagenome assembly OGYJ01 (sample SAMEA3541574, study PRJEB24748) | human gut metagenome | biome: human gut; feature: human-associated habitat; material: faeces | place: China | collected 2012 | reverse complement strand
TGAATCTCGGGACGCAGTGCATCAAGCAATTTTTTCACTACCGGTGCGTAGGTGCTCGGCAATTTCAAACGATTCTTCGGTATGATCTGATTGCAGCGGAAAACAGCAATTTAAGTACAGAAGAAACCAAAGAGATCGAGAACTTGCTGCAAAGTGATGCAATCGATCAGTCGCTTCCTATTTATTATACAGAGATGAATCAAACTGCGGGTAAGAAGCAGGATAAACAGGAAATCAAGATGATAGTCCTCAAGGAAACGGATTTGTTTGCCAACTTTATTTCCTTAACAGAACGAAAGAGTGGGGATGCCATTTCCTTATCTTCCGATGGAGTTGTACTTTCTGAGCGCCTTGCAAAATTGCTGGATGCAAAGGTTGGGGATACGGTTACCTTATGTGATGCCGACCATCAGTCTTATGAGATGCAGGTTTCTGGGATTACAGAAATGTACACCGGGCACTTTGCATTCTTAAATGCAGATTATTATGAGCAGGTCTTTCAGAAGTCATATACGCCGAATGCCAATTTAATCATCTTGAATACACACGGTACAGATGCGGCTGATCAAATGGCAAATCAATTTATGCAATTGGATGGAATTGCTGGTATTGTACAGAATACAACCATGATTCAGCAAATCAATACCATTGTAGAATCTTTGAATAAAATTATGACCGTATTGATTTTGGTAGCGGTTTTGCTGGCAATTGTCATTTTGTATAATCTAACCAACATCAATGTCATGGAGCGAATTCGAGAGCTTTCCACCATCCGGGTATTGGGATTCTATGATCAAGAAGTGACGCTTTATATTTATCGGGAAACCATTCTCTTAACGTTACTGGGCATTTTAGTTGGATATGGAACAGGGGATCTGTTTTATCGGTATCTTTTGGCAGTTGTACCGCCGGAAGAAGTGATGTTCAATCCAGCACTTGGTGCAAAGGCATTTATTGTACCGTTTTTCCTGATTGCAGGAATCACGATTTGTCTTGGACTTGTAATCAATCAAAAATTGAAAAAGGTGGATATGCTGGAAGCATTGAAATCGGTAGAATAATAGAAAAATAATTAGGAACTGCTGCAAGAACTTCTGTGGCAGTTCCTTTTTCTGCAATTTGGTCGAACTTTGTCGAAAAAGAAAGAACAAATTGGAAGAATGTACAAAATGGGGAATCGGTTTTATGTGAAAATGTAGAATTATCAGGAAATTATACAATAACTATTGAAAAGTAGTTTTGCTTATTGTATAATTATTATAATATTTTTCTAAAAAATGAAAAATGATGCGGTGTCGTATGATTTCACAATGAAAATCAGAATGAAATATGCTGTTAGGAAGGAGGGAGTATATGCCGTATTATGCGCATCGATCTGATGATGGAAGATGGCAGACAATTGCAGAACACTTAGAGGGAACCGCAAAACTGGCACAGGAGTATTGTATTGATCTTCTAAAACCAATGGCAGAAAAAATAGCAAAATATCATGATATTGGAAAGTACGCAAAAACATTTCAAAAGCGATTGGAAGGCGCTTCTGTTTCATTTTGCCATGCGGTTTGCGGTGCGATTGCATATCAGGAACAAGCCAATCAAAGAGATGTTTTTACTCCAATGTTGACATATTGCATTGCAGGGCATCATACTGGGTTAATGGACGGCGGTACACGGGTGGATACACCGGAAGATGGAACCCTTGCAGGATGCTTAAAACGGAAAGTGGATTATACAGGAGAAAATGACTATACCACTTACCAAGAGGAATATTTGGTGCAGCCACTCACTGCGGAAGAAGAACAGCCCGCCCTTGCAGAACTTCTATCGGTGCGTAAGGATCCATTTGAAGTACTGGAGCGATATGCCTTTTTTACAAAATTGTTGTTTTCTTGTTTGACGGATGCTGACTTTTTGGACACAGAGAGATTTTGTAATCCTGATACAAAGCGAGGAATGCAGGGCGATTTTAAACAGGCACTTGAGATTTTAAATCATCGATTTTCAGAATTGCCCCATACAACGAGTTTGCAGCAAGCAAGAAGCAGAATACAAAATCAAGCGTTTCAAAATGCAGAACATGCAGAATCAATTGCCATTTTGGATATGCCAACGGGCAGTGGAAAGACCTTATGCAGCCTGAAATTGGCACTTTCCAATGCAATCAAACATCATAAAAAAAGAGTCATCTACGTTATTCCATATACAAGCATTATTGAGCAAACGGCGGATTCTTTTTCCAAATTGTTTGGCGATGTACTTCCTGTTTTACAGCATCATTCTAATTATACCTATGAGACGGGAAAGGAAGAGGAACTGGAGCTTGCAGAAAAAATGCGAAAAACTTGCGAGAACTGGGATGCACCATTGATTATCACGACAAGTGTGCAATTTTTTCAATCCTTTTATCATTATAAAAGTTCTGCACTGCGAAAACTGCATAATCTAAAAGATTCCATTTTGATTTTCGATGAGATTCATTTGATTCCAACGGATTTGTTGCAGCCTTGTTTGCGGGCAGTTGGATATGTTACAAAATATTTGAATGGAGAAGCGATTTTCCTCTCTGCAACGATGCCAGACTATGAAAAGCTGTTTCAACGATTTCTACCCGATTGTAAGTATTCTCAATTGATTACAGATCATTCTGATTTTCCGTTTTTTAAGAAGTGCATGTATCAAAATCTAGGTGAAACGGACTATGAAACAATTGCAGCGCAAGCAGAGACTTGTGAAAATGCACTGATTATCGTCAATCGGAAAAAAACAGCTGCGGAAGTATATCGTCTGCTGCAAGGCAAGAAGTTCCACCTTTCTTCCTATATGACACCTGCACATCGATCAGCGTCTATTCAAGAAATAAAAGCATGTTTGAAAAGAAAAGAGCAAATTACTGTTGTATCGACATCTTTGGTAGAAGCTGGCGTTGATTTGGATTTTGCAGTTGTATTTCGAGAATTGGCTGGCTTGGACAATATCCTGCAAGCTGGCGGTCGATGCAATCGCGAAGGAAAACGAAAAGAAGCAACCGTATTTATTTTTCAGACGGGAGAACGTCCAAGAGATATGGACTTGCAAATGCGCATCAATAAAACGGAAGGCTTGCTGCGAACATATGAAGATCTTACAGCAAGCAGCTGCATCAAAGCATACTATGATGGAATCTTTCAATTTCATGAAACACAAATTAACGAAAATACAATTGGAAGGTTTCATCCGCAGACAAAGACATTCAGCGAACAAAAGATGCAGCCCAATCAGATTCCATTTAGAAGTTATGCCAATTCTTTTGCATATATCCGCTCCGATACAACTTCAATTGTAATCAATGATGAATCAGATGAAGTCTGTCAGTCGTTGATTGCGCAATTGAAAGGTGGACATACCGGTGTTAGACGCAGCCTGCAAAAATATTCTGTTGCGGTCTACCTCAATGAGTTTGGAAGTTTGCTGCAAGAAGGTGTGCTGGATGACTTTGGAACAGGAATCTATGTGCTTTTGGATTCTCGGCATTATGATGCTGAGATCGGATTGCAAATCGAAATGCAGCCTTTCGGCATATTTTTATAATTTAAGAACAAGGAGTGATACAAATGAGCTATGGGTTTCATCTTGTGGTAGAGGGGGACTATGCTTGCTTTACACGAAGCGAGGCAAAGGTAGAACGCGCTTCCTATGATGTTCCGACTCCAGGCGCATTAGAAGGTTTGTTAAAGTCGATTTATTGGAAACCGGCTTTGCAGTATTATATTGATCGCATTGTCGTATTTCATCCCATTCAGTTTACCAATATTCGGCGGAATGAAGTAAAAAGTAAAGTTTCTCTTTCTGCGGTAAAAAGTCAAATGAAAGGTTCCAGTGGTACGCCGGAAATTTATACTTCTGAAGCAAGAACACAGCGTGCAGCGATGATTCTGAAAGATGTGAAATATGGAATTTCTTTTCATTTTGAACGCACTTTTCTCCGTTCAGATCATGAAGATGAAAGCGATGAGAAACATTATAATATCTTACTGCGCCGCTTACAGAAGGGACAACAATTTCGGCAGCCTTGTTTGGGATGCCGAGAGTTTCCTGTAAAAAGAATGGAATTGGTGGATGCATTTGATCTGCACGAAGTTGCTGATGAAAATAAGGGAGATCGAGACCTTGGATGGATGCTGTATCGAATGCAGTTTCAAGATAAGGGGATTCCACAGAATGGTGACTGGGAACATCCTAAGTTTTCAGATGCTGCAAATGCTGTTTACTATCATCCGCATATGATAGATGGCGTGATAGACGTAGCAAAGTACAGGGAGGAGATCACATGCTGATAAAAGCGTTATGTGACTACAGCGCGGCAGCAAATTTATGTGGTGATATAGAAGCATATTATAAACAAGCCATTGATTTTGAAATTTTGTTGGCGTTAGATGGTACTGTTACCGCAATTCAAGATTTGCGTAAACCGATAGAAGGTACAAAAAGATACATTACACCAGAATTATTATTGCCGGAGCAACGTGGAAATATCACCGTGATCTATTCTTATCTGATTGAGCATCGTCGGGAATATATTTTTGGATTGGAACGGGAAAAAGGGAAAAATAGTTTCAAAACCATTCCTGGAAAAGCTGGAAAAAAGAGCAAGCATGATACGTTCTGTGAAAGAAATCTTCCGTTTTTTGAAGAGATTGATTCAGATATTTGCAAAGCCTACTGCAATTTCATTCGAACTTGGAATCCAGATTTGCAAACAGAAAATGAAATTTTGCTGCAAATGGGAGCCAATTTTGATAATGCAAGGTTTTGCTTTGGATTGGATGGAAGCCCTGAAATCATGCTGCATGAAGATCCGCGTGTAAAAGAAAACTATCAAGCCTTGCTTTTGGAAGAACAAAAAGAAAAACAGGCGACGCAGCAAACCGGTTTTTGTTCTATTTTAGGAGAGCGTTTACCAATTTGCGAGATGCATGATAAATTAAAGGGAATTGGAAGCCAGGCAAAATTGGTTAGTTTTGGGAAGGATCAGACAGATCGAAACGCTTTTTATTCTTATGGGAAATCTCTTGGTTATAATTGCAACATTTCGGAGAAAGCAATGAAGCAGTACACAGCTGCCTTGAATTTCCTGCTTGCAGATAACGGACATCATAAAAATTTTGGAGATATGGTGGTTGTTTATTTTGCAATGAAACAAAATGATACTGCGGAGTGTGATGCATTTTCCTTATTGTTTGGGGATTTTGCTTCCGATCAAAAGGAAACCGTGGATCAGGAAACCGAAAAGGATTTGAATCAAGTCTACAATTATGCCAAAACAGGTGTGTTAAAGGATCTAAGTGGAATGGATCCGGATTCCATATTTTATGTTGCAGGACTGACAGCAAACAGTTCTCGCATTTGTACCAAATTTGTTGTGCGCAATCGATTTGGTGTCATTTTGGAGCATGTTGCAGCACATCAAAAAGATATTCGTATTTTGGAAAAGCAGAAACCGGTCTCTATGTACTGGATTCAAAAACAGTTGGTTTCTCCCAAATCAAAAGATGCAAAAGTGCCGCCGCCGTTGATTGCAGGTCTGTTTGCATCCATTTTAAACGGTACAAGGTATCCAGATGCATTGCTTGCAACTGTGATCGCAAGAGTAAAAACAGATACTGATGAGACGCAGCAAAAGAAAGTGAATCATATTAGAGCAGGTCTAATCAAGGGCTGCTTAAATCGAAAGGCCAAAAAGGAGGAAATAACAATGTCTTTAAATTTAGACAATACCAATCAAGCATATCTTTGTGGAAGATTGTTTGCGGTGCTGGAAAAAATTCAGCAGGATGCTTCTGGAGGGAATCTGAATCGAACCATTAAAGATTCCTATTTTTCTTCAGCTTGCTCCAAACCGGCTACTGTTTTTCCAAAGTTGATCCAGCTCTCGCAGAATCATCTAAAAAAGGTAGAATATGTACTCTTTTATCAGAAACTTTGCGGAGATATCATAGATCAGTTGGAAGATGCATTTCCAAGTACATTGTCACTGGATGAACAGGGCAAATTTATCATTGGCTACTACCAGCAAAACAAGGCGCTTTATGCGAAAAAAGAGAAACAGCAGGAAACAACTACGGATGATTCTGTAGCGGAATAAGAAAGGATGTTGGAAATGAAAGAACAGGCAATTCAAAATCGATATGAATTTATCATGTTGTTTGATGTGGAAAACGGAAACCCAAATGGTGACCCAGATGCCGGCAATATGCCGAGAACTGACCCAGAAACAAGCTTGGGACTTGTAACAGATGTTTGCTTAAAACGAAAAATTAGAAATTATGTAGAACTGGCCAAGGAAGGTGAAGCTGGTTACAATATTTTAATCAAAGCAGATAAAGCACTCAACACAAAATTTACAGACGCTTATTCTGCTTGCGGTCTGAAAACAAAGCAAAAAGGGAAAAATTCAGATGACGTGAAAAAAGCCCAGGAATACATCTGCGAAAATTATTATGATGTACGAACCTTTGGTGCAGTTATGAGTACAGGAGAGGATCCTTGTGGAATTGTACGGGGACCTGTACAGATTAATTTTGCCAGAAGCATTGATCCTATTTTCCCACAGGACATTACAATTACAAGGCAGTCAAAAACAACAGAAGATCGCCAAGAAAAAGGTGCAACAGAAATGGGAAAAAAGAATATTGTTCCCTATGGTTTGTATCGGGCAGAAGGGTATGTCTCTGCAATGCTGGCACAAAAGGTAACAGGTTTTAGTGAAGCAGATCTGGAGTTGCTTTGGACTGCGATCATCAATATGTTTGAGCATGACCGAAGTGCTGCAAGGGGAAAACTTTGCATGAGAAAATTAATTGTCTTTCAGCATGCTTCTGCATTGGGCAATGCACCGGCGCATGTTCTGTTTGATAAAGTGACAGTAAAGCGAAAGGATTCCGTTTGTGTGGCAAGAGCCTACTCGGATTATGAGGTTTGTATTGATCGCAATATGCCAGATGGTGTAAAGTTAATCGAAAAGCTTTCCTAAAGGAATGATGAACAGAACCATTTCCATTCGTTCCATTCAGCATTACATGTATTGTCCGAGACGGTTTGCTTTATTAGAGATAAATGATGACTGGGCAGAAAATGTATTTGTTGTTAAAGGAAATTTGATGCATGAACGGGTGCACAGCGGGGAACGAAGTTTTAACAGTGCTAGAAAAGTTGTTCGAAGCGATGTCACGATTTATTATGATGCGCCGGAATATGATATGTTTGGCGTTGCAGACTGCATAGAGTTTTTGAGAAACAAGAATGGAGTCTATGTTGAATCATTAGCAGATAAGTTTATTGTTCAGATTGTGGAATACAAACCAACCAAACCAAAGAATCAGGAATTTCATGAAAGTGATGCGATCCAAGTTTACGCACAAAAGCTTTGTGTAGATGCTATCTTTCAGTGTAACAGTGAATGTTTTCTTTATTATGCAGATATTCGCCGGCGAGTAAAATTACCATTTGAAACACAAGGTACTTATTATGATGAGTTGCTCAGAAAATATTTGATGCAGATGCGGCAGATTTTAGAAAGTCATGTTATCCCGAAACGAGTAAGAGGGCAAAAATGTTCCGGTTGTTCGTTATCGGATCTGTGTTTTCCAAAAGAAAAGTCCTATTCTGTTCGAGATCAAATTGCTTCCATGAATGGAGGAGAAAAATGAGAAAGCTTTTGAATTCCCTTTATATATTAGATGAAACAGCATATTTGACACTGGATGGAGAAAATATTGTATGTCGATATGAAGAGCATGAAAAGTTTCGGGTACCTTTTTCTAATATTGAGGATATTTATGTGTTTAGTTATGTAGGTTGTTCGCCTGCATTGATGGGAAAGTGTGTGGAATATGGAATTCCAATCAATTTCATTTCTCCGCAAGGAAAATTTTTAGCTCGTGTGCAGGGAAAGCCAAAAGGAAATATTTACCTTCGAAAAGCACAGTTTGAACAATTTGGAGAGATGCAATTAGACTTAATGCAAAATACAGTTGCCGCAAAACTTTCTAACACAAGATCCTTAATTCGCCGTTCTAAGCGAGATAATCCAGAATTGGATGCAGACGGTGCGCTTTCCAATTGTATTTCTTATTTGGAAAGTGGCATACAAACCGTTTATGAAACTACAGATCGAGAGATTTTATTAGGAATTGAAGGAAATTGTGCAAAGGCGTATTTTGATATTTTTAATCGCTTGATTTTGCATCAAAAAGATGCATTTTTCATGACATCCAGGACAAAACGCCCACCATTGGATCGAGTCAATGCAATGCTTTCCTTTTTGTATACTGTTGCAACAGCTTCTTATGCCTCTGCATTGGAAAGTGTTGGATTGGATAGTTGTTATGGGTTTTATCATACCCTTCGACCAGGAAGAAGCAGTTTGGCTTGTGATCTTGTGGAAGAGTTTCGCTGCATCGTAGAACGTCTTGTTTTAACCATGATCAATTTAAAGAAAATCAAGCCAGATGACTTTGAAACACAGGTGAGCGGAGCTGTTTATTTGAATCAAGAAGGCAGAAAGAAAGTTTTAACGGCATGGCAAGAACGAAAGCAGGTGAGTATGGTGCATCCGTACTTAAATGAAAAAATTATGATTGGTTTACTTCCGTTTGTGCAGAGTTCGTTATTGGCTAAATATATACGAGGCGATTTAGGAGAGTATCCTTCTTATTTGCTGAAGTAAGGTGTGATGGAAGTTATGATGGTACTTGTGAGTTATGATGTTTCTACAATTGATACAAAAGGAAAAACACGGTTGCGGAAAGTTTCAAAAGTATGTCAAAACTACGGACAGCGCGTCCAGTGCAGTGTGTTTGAGATTGATGTCGATTATGGAACGTTTCTCAAGGTAAAAGATCAGCTTTTAAAAATAATAGATGAAGAGCAGGATAGCTTGCGTATTTATTACTTGGGCAACAATTGGCAGAGAAGAGTAGAACAGTTTGGAGCCAAACAGAGCTATAATCCGGAGGGTATTTTAATTCTTTAAACGATTGTTATGCATATACAAAATAATAGAATGATTTCGATGAAAGAAGACTGCTAATATGCTACAAAAATCCTCCTATGGCTGAATCAATACCATAGGAGGATTTTCTATTATTCAGAATGCAAGTTTGTTTTTATGCGCTATAACGGGGTAGCTGTTTTAATTGTTTGGGTTCTCTCACTGCATTTTATATGCGTCAATCATCTTCTTGACCATCTGTCCGCCGATAGATCCTGCTTCTCTTGCAGTTAGATCGCCGTTGTAACCCTGCTTCAGTGTTACACCTACTTCGCTTGCAGATTCCATCTTAAACCGTTCCATTGCTTCCTTGCCTTTTTGCGTAAATTCGCCCTTCATAATCATAATCTCCTTTTTGTTCCTATTTTGTTGCAGCACGTTTGCATTTGGTATGCTTTTACGGTTGCAATACTAGTATGACTCAGAGTGCAAATTCTATAACAGGTAGTTTTTTCTGCTTTTTTGTCTAAAAAATTTGTAATTGTTATCTGCTTTTTAAAAAAGATATTTAAGCATAAAATCATTTGTGATTATATTTTGCGAAGGAGCAGTGAAATTATAATTGCAATGGCTTCGCAGAAAATAAGGCTTTTATTTTTTACTATATATGAAAAAAATTAGGATAATTGATGATAAAAAGCAATGACTTCCCATATACTGTGTGGCGAATCTTTTTTTAATACAATATTTAGAGTCGCACTCCACGTGAGTGCGTGAGTTGAAATCCAATCCGAAAACATTTGGAATTGTATCCGAAATGTCGCACTCCACGTGAGTGCGTGAGTTGAAATTTCTTTATTTTCCGTTGTCGGTACAACCGGCAGCGGTTTTTTTATTACCGCTGTGATTTCTACGGCTGCGCCGGACTGCCTGCCGCCTACGAATTCTATGTTCGGGAAAACGTCTTTCAGCTTGCCGCAGAACCATCGGAATTCATCGGTTGTTATTGGTTTCATGTCGCACCTCTTTTCCTGCTCTTCTGTTCCACATCATTCACCTCATAGCGACAGTCCCATCTTTGCCGGCGTATAAAACACACGTTCAGCGGGATAGTCCACTATACATGGCTCTGACAGCGTGTCGCCCAAGTTCTCTTCGAGCGCCATAACAAGCATCCCTGACATTTCAGCCAACTTTGATCTTTCGCTTTTATCATATTTGTTCATTGTAGCTTTGTAAACTTCTTCTCTTTGCTGCCATGTCTCTCCATGAATCACGTGGCACGAGTTGCTGATTGCAAGCGCCATACATTGTACCCAGTCAAAAAACACCGATGTCGGGGAATGCCTGCCGGAAAGCTGCTGTATGCATTTTATAATTTTCTTTTTCACCAATTCACCGCCTTTCTACCGCAGAACGAACAGCTTTTCCGCTTGATCTCACTCATTTTCTCCCACCCCTCTTCTTTTTCTGATCCGAAATCCACATCAGATCTAATATGCAGGCTATCAGCACAATGCCGACTGATAGCAGGTCTTGGACGGGTGTTGTGGGTAGCATGTTAGTCCTCCTTGTCTACATCAATCCCGGTGATTTCTTTAAAAATCGCCTTGTCAAAATTCGGGATTGACATGATAATATTTTTCTGACGCTGATCCAGCGAACGCCACCAGATAGCGGCTGATTCTGAATTGTTTAATTTTTTCAGATAGCCGCCCGTGGTTTCAGATTCCGGGTGTGCTGTTTTTTCATCATCGGTCATATTCCGCAGGCGAACCCATTCAAGAATATCCCCCTGAATCTGTTTCATCAGGTAACGGGCTTTACTACCCAGCCAGTTTCGATATGTCCAACTAGACGGTTTGTTGAATAAATAAATTTTTGGTTCAACGGTATTAAAACAGCCATTTGAAAAATCCGTTTTATTCCAATCACCACTGTTCCGATTGCCGCTGTTGTGATCGCCGCTGTTCCAATAGCCGCTGTTCCGATTGCCACTGTTGTAATCGCCGCTGTTGTGATCGCCACTGTTCCGATTGCCGCTGTTGCAATCGCCGCTGTTCCAATTGCCGCTGTTCCGATTGCCGCTGTTCCAATAGCCGCTGTTGCAATCATCACTGTTCCGATTGCCGCTGTTGTGATCGCCACTGTTGTAATCGCCGCTGTTCCAATAGCCGCTGTTGCAATCACCACTGTTCCGATTGCCGCTGTTGCCGTACCCTGTGCACCATTTTCCAGTATTTACAATTTCTAACAGTTCCGCCCATGGAATTTCACGGATGATTTCCAATTTATCCGTAGCGCATTTGTCGCCATCTTCCACGACATTGCCACGTGCAACGACCTCTGCAACATGATTATTGGGGTCGAATTGGTAATAATTGAAACAATCTGATGCCTTTTTGCAAAAATGCATTCCACTGTTGCATACAGACAGGGTAACATCTTCCTCAAAATTCCCGGGGCAACTGTATTGCTTGCCCCGGCATGTCCAATCCGGGTTGAATACCTTGTAGCCTTTTACTTTGCTTTCCATGATTTAGTCCTCCTCTTCATCTTCATACGATTCCTCGCCGAGCGAAAGAATGTCTATCGCCATTGCGCCGAGAGCTTCGCCTACAGTGGCATTACTATGCCGCGCGATTGCTTCGGCAATGTTTTGCGCAGCTGTAACATAACCTTCTGCGAGGTCTCTGGCAGATACCCTTTCTGCATGTAGTTCTACGTCCACACCGTTTCTGTCTATCTCAATACGGATTTCAATATATCTCTTTTGGTTTTCCATCGTCAAATATCCCCCTCTTTTCTGTTCTTCGATTTTTCCGGGTCAAACCCGTCCGGATAGCGTTCACGTAGTTTCTGAATATTCATGCTGGCGATTTCTGACAGTGTTGCACCAACTGATGTACACGCTTCGGCGATCATCCACAGGCAGTCGCCCAGCTCTTTCTTGAAATGTTCCTTGTCGAAATCGTGTCCCTGGAATACCTTTTGCAGGATTCCGGCGACTTCGCCCGATTCGCTGCACAGCCCGAAAACAGCGTGCCGCATCATTTTATCCTGCTCTCCATGTTGAAAACTGCATGTCCGCATAGCTTCTATCTGGTAGGCATCTAGGTGTGTGATTTCCGGTTTTGGATCACATTTCCATTCTTGATTCCAGCATTTTTCACAGGTAGCGTCACTGTGCAAATAGCAGTCCGGGTGATCTACAGCATTTAAATAGTCATAATAGGATGGGCACCACGGGCATACGTACCAGCCCGTCCGTTGTGCACAGACCTGCCATTCTTTCTGGCAGAACTGGCAACATGTGTATTTGTATCCGTTCCGGATTTGGTATCCGGCGTAAAATTCACTTTTCATGGCTCACCGCCGCATCAATTTCATCAAAATGTTCCATAACCTTTTCAACAATCCATTTGTAGAATTGATCTGGAATCGGTTTGTCTATTTTGATTACTTCCACCGTTTTCAGCTCCCCATCTTCCATGGCTCCACCTCACCCACAAACGCCATACTTAACAGCCAGCTCTTTGACGATTGCAACGTAAATTTCAATCAGCTTTTTATCTTCTGCAATGATGTCAACCTTGTTCAGCTTTTCGATTTTTGACCGACACACACCCCCACCAGCCATGCGGTTTCGTTTGTTGGTTAGCCGGATGTTCAGCGCTACGCCTGCTCTGGATTCAACAGCCTTATAGATTTCTTCATAGACTTGCCGAATGTTGCCGCATCCGTCACCGGTTGCCGTTGCGATTTTAGCAATCAGGTGCTGTGTGTCTTTTCTCCATGAATTCTTGTCCAACGCGATAACCTCGCAGGTGTTTGTCAGCCGCTGCCCCAGATCTGCTATTGCAGTATCTTGCTGCGCTTGCTTGGCTTCCAGCTGCTTTTGACGGGTTTCCATTTGAATCAACGCTTGCAGCTGTGGGGATAAATCCGAAATCATAGACTGCATTTGATTGGCACGAAAATAGCCGTTCACCAACTGCCGCTGTACGTCCCAGGACAATTCGTCTGTGAATGATTTTACCAGCATGTAGTAACCGGATTCGGTTAGTAAAATGATGTCAGCGTTTGGGTTGAAACCATTCGGGAGGGTCTGTCCGAAAAACGGACGCACCTCTTGGCACTTGATTTTGTAGAAATCTTCGCCATCTACAAAATGCTTTTTGTTGTCATTGAACCGCTTTCTTGCCGTTCCTTCCGGTCTGTGATGTACTGTGTCGATATCCTTAAATGTTACGACACGCTTGCCGCTGTACTCCTTAATGGAAATTGCAGCTTGATTGATGGTGAATAGCTCATTCATGTGCTTGTGTCTCCTTTCCGTCCTGTTTTTGTTCAGTCGATTCATTGTACAGCGTTGCGAACATTCGCAGCTTCTGGTCTGGATTCAGCCCACGCCACATTTTCAACAGTGCGGTGGATTCCTCGCTTGCCGTTGCAATGCCACTGTCGAACAGCGCTTGCACGATCTCTACAGCGTTTACGCTTTTCATATTTGTTGCTGGCATAAAATGACCCCCTATCTTAAAAATTCCTTGTTTTTCTCTTGCCATTTACTTCATTTTGTGATATAATAAAAGAAGATTGGGGCGGCGGCAAGTACCGCCCGGTCTTCTTACTGTTGAAAAGTCCTGTATGAGTTACCGCTCGAGCAGGGCTTTTATTTTTGCCTGTGCTTCTTTCAGATCATTGCATCCGTTGAGGATTTCAAGAATCATTTTCAAGAATGTTTCCAGTTCAAAACTGTTCATGTCTTCCATGATTTTCTCCTTTCTGGCACCTGCCGCCGTATTCAGTCGTTTGCGTTTTGTCCTTGACTGTGATTATATTATAGCACAATATGCAAACAATGTCAATTGAAATAATGCACAAAATGCAAACGAAAATATTGTGCAGTTTGCATATTGTATAATAAAAATCAAAATTCGCTTGACTTTGTTCGCGTTTTGTGCTATAATAAACACTGGGAGGAGGTGATACCATGTGGTATGAAACGTTAAAAGAACTACGTGAAGCATCAAAAGAATCAATGTCAAAAACAGCAGACGCACTAGGAATTCCAAAAGGAACATACGCCAGTTACGAATACGGAAAACGTGAACCAAATATTGAAATGATATCTAAAATAGCAGAACATTTTAATGTATCTACAGATTACATACTAGGCAGACCCGGCGCAGCACCACCCATCGATGGGCTATCTGAAATGATCGCACAAAACGCAGCAAACGACATTGAAAAAACATTGTTAGAAATGTATTTCGGGCTGGATGCCAAAAAACGCGGTGCGTTTTTGCAGGAATTGGTGGATGTTGTGAATCAGAATCAGAAAAATTCCGAATCTGAAAATGAAATTGCAATCACGGAAGAACGCAACCACACGCACATTGCCCGAATTGTTGCGAATGATGGAAACAACCGTGAAATTCCAGTCACGGACGAGGACGAATCAGAAATAGCAGATCTGCTGTATGAAATCGAACAGCAGCAACGCAAAAAGTAGCTGGTAAAAATTACCAACATGAAAACCATTGAAAAAATCCCCCAACAGTTTTATAATAAAATAAAAACAGTTGGGGGATAATTTTCATATGATCACGAATGTAAACCAGTGCGTAAAATCATTTATGGATGAATACAATGTCACAAAACTGACACGGGATGAAATAGAAAAAATCATTGAATGTATGGGTTACAAAATCATTTTGTTCCATCCAAAACAAAAAAATACTGCAATTGCAAAACTGATTGACCGTATAGGCGTTGGGGATGATATAAAAATACGTCAATCGTTTGCATATCATTCAGGATCTACAAAATGCATTTTTATTGATGAATCCATCGGCGAACCGGACAGCATCCAATTGCTGCTGCACGAAATCGGGCATATTTACATGGGGCACACCAGCAGCAGGCAGGACGATGCTGCAACCATTGCGAAAAATGAAAACGATGCAAACCGATTTGCACTGCTGGTGATACAACGAATCGCACAGACGGAACGGAAACAGAAAATATTGAAATATGCCCGTAGTATTCTGATTACAGGCGCATCAATGGCGCTGTTCATTTGTTTGATTCGTGTAGATTATCGCAGCAATCGTAGTTCTACAGTACAGAAATCAAATGTAGTCGTTTTGAAATCAGAACCAGCCACAGAATCAGCCACCACAAAACCAGCAGCAACAGAACCAGTACAAACAGAAACCGCCGCCGAGCAGGCGCAGGATGATACAGAAATTTTCTACGTTACCAAATCCGGGCAAAAATATCACCGCCAAACATGCAGCACGATTAAAAACAGAAATCCGGATACGCTGGTAGCCGGAACCCGTGAAGAATTTGAATCATCCGGCTATGAACCATGTCTGATTTGCATAGGCGAATAATTTTTTTGGTTTCCTGTTCGACATTTTTCGACATGCAATATATGCAAATTCAGATCATCCAGATTGTGCACTATACATAAAAATAGTTACAGCCCGGATACAAATTCATTGGTATTATTGACTAATGTTATAATATTATGTATCATTATGATATAATTAATCATGTATAGGATGTGATACAATGAAATCAAAACATATAGCAGCTATCGCACTATCTGCGATGATGGTTTTTAGTCTGGCTGGATGTGGCGGAACTGATAGCAACGGCGAAAAAAACAGCGGTTCAAGCGTTCCGGAAGGTATGTCACAGGCGTTTTATGATGCTGGTGTGAAATTTGTTGGCGTGCTGGATTCTACGATTGACATGGATTTGGAACCGACAGAAGCAGCAGAAAAAGGCAGAGTATACGCCGATGCAATGAAAGAAGAGCTGGAAAGCGATGAAATGCAAAAAGCGCTAGAGGAAGCAAGTGTAGGCGCAGAAACAGAAAAACTAATAATGGAAGGGTATGCGCTGAATGCTAGTACAATTTGCACGCATTTGGAATATATGGACTGGGCAGATGAATTTGATGTTTCGGAATTGCTGGAACAGCGCAATGATTTCGCAGACGATTTTGGTATTGATGATAGATCATATTGATGGAATGGGGTTTGAAAAATGAAAAAATGTCCAAAATGTGGGGAACTGAACGGGGATAATAATAATAAATGCTATAAATGCGGTGCTGATATTACAAACATCCGCACAACGCCGCGCTATTGTTCGTCCTGCCAACAGGTTTTTGCGCCGAATGTTGATGTTTGCCCGAATTGCAAAACAGAAACATCAGAATACAATCCAGCCGTAGCAAAATACATTAGCAAAACCGCGTCCGTAGATACATGGATGTACGTGGTTGGTTTTTTGATTCCGCTGGTTGGAATCATTCTAGGGTGCATCCAATTTGGGAAAAACGACCGCGCAGGCGGCAGAAATTTGATTATAACAGCTATTGTGTCGACTGTTCTGTATACGATTATTTCAGCCGTATTTTTTAATTAGATAAAATGAAAAACGCCCCACAATCCGTGGGGCATTTTTGAACGAGAAAGGAAGTCAAACCATGAACGCAGTTATTTATGCGCGTTACAGCAGCGAACGGCAAACAGAACAGTCGATAGATGGGCAGTTACGTGAATGCCGGGAATTCGCAGAATCAGAAGGAATCACCATTATAGGTGAATACATCGACCGGGCAATCAGTGGGACAACAGATCACCGCCCGGAATTTCAACGCATGATTTCGGATAGTAAATCCAAAACTTTCAGCGCCGTGATTGTATACAAATTAGATAGATTTGCACGGAACCGCTACGACAGCGCAATTTATAAATCAAAATTGAAATCGAACGGGGTGAAAGTGCTATCGGCAAAAGAACGCATTACAGATAGCCCGGAAGGCATCATTCTGGAAGGGCTGCTGGAGGCTATGAACGAATATTACAGTGCAGAATTAGCGCAAAAAATACGCCGTGGAATGCGTGAAAACATCATTCATGGGAAAACGACTGGCGGAAATATTGCAATGGGTTACAAAATTGGTTCTGACAAACGATTTGAAATAGACGAAAACGCCGCTGCGATCGTCAGACGGATTTTTTCCGAATATGCTGCTGGAAAAACATTTGCAGAAATTTGTGATGGTTTGAATTCTGCTGGGTACAAAAC
>OGYJ01001688.1_pt1 | contig 17097 bp, 13 predicted proteins | sample 1576531 | NCBI WGS metagenome assembly OGYJ01 (sample SAMEA3541574, study PRJEB24748) | human gut metagenome | biome: human gut; feature: human-associated habitat; material: faeces | place: China | collected 2012 | reverse complement strand
GACACAAGGAGCAACAGGTAAGCCTTGCCGAACAGGAACTCAAACAGGTAAAAGCTGAGATACGTACAGACAAACTCAAAAGTGCAGCTACCGATGTAGCCACTGCCATAACCAGCAGCGTAGGTTCTCTTTTCGGAAGCGGTAAGTTGAAAGAACTGGAACATAACATCGAGCAGCTACATCAGGAGATTGCCAACCGGGACAAAGCTACTGATGAATTAAAAATTCAGATGCAACAAATGCAGGAACAGCACGGCAGACAAATACGCAATCTTCAAGGAATACATAATAAAGAGATTGAAGCTAAAGACAAAGAAATATCACGGCTAAACACCCTGCTTGAAAAGGCATTATGCTGGTTCCCATTACTCAAAGAAATGCTGAGAATGGAAAAATTATGCTATGTCACTGGTTTTACCAAGGGGATGGTTGATTCTCTTTTATACAAAAAGGAAGCTCTCAGATGTAGTGGAAAAATCTATTCCGAAGAATATAGACAGAGATTTGAAACAAAAAATGTAATTTTCAAAATTGAACGAAGCCCGATCGATAAGAATAAATTGATGCTGACTATAAACCAACAGCCAATCAGCGAATGGTTCAAAGAACAATGGGAGAAGTTACAGCAGCATCTGCGTAACTCAGTGCAGAAAGAACAAAAATCCAGAGGATTCAGGATGTAATATAGAGAAGTACAATTCATCATGGATTGTACTTCTATCGTAATATATAGTACAAAATCTAAGTTGTCTAACTATTCTAAAGTAAAATAAGCAATAAAAGAATATCTTATTCACTATTAATATACCATATTGTCAATATCTTTCCCTCATTTAGTCAATCGTATCTTTTCGTGGTAGAAATAATTTACGATAACCGGCTTGCCTTTTTCCGAGCGCCCGTAAGGCAAATCATTTATTCTATATGGAAACCCCTGTGCCTTGGCGTATTGGGAAATGTCCTGTTCCAATGCCTGCCAGTAATCAAGCCTCTTTTTGTTGTATATTTCTTCGTATAACGGAAAGAGGTCGGGATGCTTCTCACGGATATACGTCATTATCCCTCCCTTGAACTGCCCGCGCAGATTCAGGTTTTCGAGCCATATCAAATCGGCATATCCTTTCACTTTCTCGATAATCGCCTTCATATCGGTTATTCCGGGGAATATGGGCGATACAAAACACACGGTACGGATGCCCGCCTCATAGACCTGACGCATTGCGTTCAGACGACGTTCTATGCTCACGGCATTGTCCATATCCGTACGAAAACGCTCGTCAAGCGTATTGACCGACCATGACACCGTTACTTTGGGAAAACGCTTCAACAGGTCGAGGTCGCGCAGGACAAGGTCGGACTTAGTGCATATCATAATCTCGGCGTTGCTCCCACGCAGCTCTTCGAGCAGCCTGTGGGTACGGCAAAATTGCTCCTCATACGGGTTGTAACCATCCGTCACGGAACCTATCACAATGCGCTCTCCGTCATATTTGTGCGGATTGGCTATCGGTTTCCAGTTCTTCACGTCCAGAAATGCACCCCACGGTTCTGTATGCCCGGTGAATCGTTTCATAAACGATGCGTAGCAATACTTACAGGCGTGGGGACAGCCCACGTAAGGGTTGACCGAATATCCTCCGACCGGCAGTGAGGATTTGGTCATAACGCTCTGTACGTCTATTTCTTTGATTATTTCGGTATTCATTGTAAGCGTTTTGTAAATTGTTCCGGCAGTTCCTGAATCATCCTTTCTTCGCCCATTATAGGCAGCAAATCCTCTTTCATAAACACGGGGACGCCCTGTGTTTGGGCTTGGTCGGCAATGTGAAGCACCCATTCGGGACGGGAATCCACTTTGCCTTTCCGATGTCCGGTCTCCGTACCTATGACAATCCAGTCGATACCCTCGAAATCTATATCGCCGATTTCATCGAAAATAGGTTCGAAAGTGACATGGTAGTGCTTGGCCTTGATATTTCTTTTCAAATCGTCTAGCCGCTTTTTTTCGGAATTGCGCGTGACGGTCACGCCCATCCATACATTCTCGTCATCTGTAGAGAAACTGATCTTGTCCGGACATTTCGTAAGGAATATATAAGCGTGTTGCGGATTGCTTTTCATTCGTCTGAATATTTCCGCATTCCATTCAGGCTTCCAATCGGAGAAATCGCTCATTCCGGTCATCAGCCATACGTGAGGCTTGGGCGTGTCGATGATACGCAGCTTTCGCACCATATATTCCGGTACGGAGAAGTCGTCCGTAATATGGAAACGGCGGCAGTTGTTACGGGCATAGCAGTAGCTGCACCCGATGGAGCAGCCTACCACTATGTTCATATTCTTTATCAGGGATTTTATACAGATAGTCATCTGCTTAGAGTTCCTTTTTAGAATCATTTCGGAGAGACTTTCCATTTTACCGGTTCTTTCAGTATGATTCCGTCAGTGGCATCCTCCTGTGAGAATGTATTGCTGCAATATTGTATGCAGAGCATGAGGAGCGGAGTCGTTCCGTTGTTACGGACACTTCGTTTTCCTGCAGGAGATACCCTGACAACGCTACCTTCTTCCACTGGGAACACTGTTCCGTCTACTTGAAATTCACCTTTACCGGAGAGGAAAAAATAAAGTTCCTCATGACTCTTGTGACTATGCAGAAATCCGGTTTCTGTACCCGGGGCGAATGACTGGAAAGAAAACTCGCTTCCCGTAGTTCCGAGAGCGGTGCTGCAGAATACTTTTCCGGGAATTTTCACATCCGGGCCAAGCTGAAGTTCGTATTCATTCAGTTCATTCAACTTACCGACACTGATCGCGGCGAAATTCTGTTCTACCGCGATTTTCCTAATCTTTTTCATCTTTCTAATATTTTGAAATGATTGTTTATACAGTTATTTAAGTGTTATGCTTTCTCCGTCTTCCGGTATAATCAGTCGGCTCATATCCGTCCCGTGATGGCGAGCTTCGTTGCGAAGGATGGCACGGGTGGTCTGGCAATGATCGATGGCATCCATGTGTACGGTAATCAGCTTGATGTGTGGGGGGAGTGTGTCAAGCATCGCCATTACTTCCTGTTCATTGGGGATGATACAACCGTCCGTCTTAGAGAATTCGGGGAATACCGCACCGCCACTGTTCACCACAATATAATTAGGACGATACTTTTCCACGGTAGCAAGAGTACATTCTTCCCATTTGCAATCGCCCATGATATAAATAGTCGGAAGCCCTTCGGACATCAGCACATAGCCCGAAACAGGTCCCATCATCTGGCCTATCTGACCGAAACCGTGATGGCCAATAGCACGGTGGATGGTCAGATGACCTAAGGTTATGCTCTCTTCAATCGCTTCTACATTTGAGAAACCATCTTTCAGGATGGCGGCCTTATCTTGTGGCTGGGTGTAGAAAGGAATGTCTTTCGGCAAATGCTGCTTTACACTTGGTTCGTAATGGTCGATGTGGTTGTGGGTGAGCAGTACCATATCAACACCTTCAGTAATGTCGCTAATAGGCATTACGAGATGTACCCTCGGATTCTTATATACACCGAGAGCTGATTGCAGGGTTCCTTTGTCGGCAAATACGGGGTCAATAAGAATGGTATGTCCTGCATAGTTGATTTTCAAGGTGGCACTGCGTACCAACCGAATAATTGCTTTTTCGTTCATGATGTTATGTTTTGTATTATTTTTCGGGTACAAAGTTCGAAAGGATATCCCAATGTCTCTATGCCTTAAAAACAGGAATATATGCCATTTTGATAAAAGAATGATGTATATTTGCAGAAAGCAAAAAACAAGAGTGATGAAAGCTATAATCAATCCCGAAAGACTTGTAAGCGTTCCGTTCAATAAAACGCAATGTGGCGTAGACTTCTACATTAACACAGGCGAAAGCAAGGACATCTGTGGTGTCTTGACCGAGCATAAGGCGTTTAAGACAGATTTTTTCAGCTTCTATTTCTTTCGTCGTGCCAATGGATATTTGTTGCTGAACTTCCGAAAAGTGGAGTTACGGGATGGTATGGTGCTGCTTTTGTCGCCGCACCAGCAACAGGAATGGCACGTGAACGAGGTAGAACTAGATTACACTTTTCTTATTTTCCGCGAAGACTTTATGCGCACGTTCATTGCTGACAAGTTCTTCGTATATCGGCTGTTGTATTATTATCAGACTGATACACCGCCCTACTTGTTTGCCGAGCCGGAGGAGCTGACGGAATATATGCGCCTCTTAAAAAAGATAAAACAAGAACTACAACATCCTGTGGTAGACACTTACAACCTCATTGTGTCAGTGCTTTATTATCTACTGGTAATTATCAACCGGGCATACGCTCAAACTTATCGTCTACCTGTCGAAGTGCCAAAAAACAATTACGCATTCAAATTCAAGGACTTACTCGAAAAACATATCCGAACGACACAGCGCGTTCAAGAATATGCTGATATGCTTCGGGTAAGTCGTATCACCTTGAATAATTCTGTCATGGCGCAATTTGGTGTATCAGCCATTCACTTACTCAAGCAACGTCTTTTGGAAGAGCTGAAAAATGAGCTACTGTTCTCCAATCTGAATGTGAGCCAACTGGCAGACGAGTTCCACTTTTCCGACCCCAGTCACCTCATGCGTTTTTTCAAAAAAGAAACAGGCAAGACTTTTACCCAATATCTAATGAATTACAAAAGAGGAATATATGAATAGAAATTTCATATTTGGCAAATGAATTCCATATTTAAGATATTTATTTTTTTGAATAACTATATTTTTCGTCATAAAGGTTCATTCTGCCAGTCCATAGAAATACCAATCGCTTTGTAATTGACATTCTTTTGAAGAATCTTAAAAAATACAAAAACACCCAATTTTACATTCTTGGGTGTAAAAAAGGGTGTAAATCTCGCAAATGCTTGATTTACACCCTTTATTGCGGAGAGACAGGGATTCGAACCCCGGGTACCTCGCAGTACAACGGTTTTCAAGACCGCCGCAATCGACCACTCTGCCACCTCTCCAAGACTCCTTTTCAGAAGTACTTTCCGTTGAAAGCGCTGCAAAGGTACAACTTTATTTTAAATAAGCAAATAGTTTACCAGTTTTTTTGCTATAAAATTTTCAAATCGTATTTTTGCATACGAATAATAAACGAAAGAAATAAATCATGATATACCCTCAGAATTTCGAACAGAAAATAGGTTTCGATTCCATCCGTCATTTACTAAAAGAGAAATGTCTCAGCACATTAGGTCAAGAAAGAGTAGATGAAATGAACTTCTCAGAATCCTTTAAGGATATTAATGAATGGCTGGAACAGGTGATGGAATTCATACGCATCATACAAGAGGAAGACAGTTTTCCCGACCAATATTTTTTTGATGTACGCCCATCACTAAAACGTATCCGCGTAGAAGGTATGTATTTGGATGAGCAAGAACTGTTTGATTTACGTCGTTCTTTAGAAACAATTCGTGATATCATCCATTTTCTGACACTGACCCCGAATGACGAAGAACAAGAAAACTCCCCCTACCCTGCCCTACAAAAACTGGCAGGAGATATTATCGTGTTTCCTCAACTCATCACGCGTATTAACAACATCTTAGACAAATTCGGAAAAATCAAAGACAATGCTTCTTCCGAATTATTACGCATCCGCAGAGAGTTGGCCTCGACAGCCGGAAGCATATCACGCAGTTTGAATGCAATTCTACGCAACGCTCAAGCAGAAGGTTATGTTGATAAAGATGTAACTCCTACCATGCGTGACGGAAGACTCGTCATCCCTGTCGCACCGGGATTAAAACGGAAAATCAAGGGAATTGTACACGATGAATCATCCACCGGCAAAACAGTTTTCATAGAACCGGCCGAAGTAGTGGAAGCAAACAATAGAATACGGGAATTGGAAGGAGAAGAACGCCGGGAAATCATCCGCATCCTGACAGATTTCTCTATCATAATCCGCCCACAGGTCCCCGCCATCCTCCAGTCATACGAGTTTTTGGCAGAAATTGATTTCATCCGTGCCAAAGCCCATTTTTCCATTCAGACGAACGCCACCAAACCATCATTGGAAGACAAACAGATTTTGGACTGGACCATGGCCATACACCCACTATTGCAACTCTCGCTGGCCAAGCATAATAAAAAAGTTGTTCCTCTAGATATAGAACTAACTAAAAATCAACGCATTCTAATTATATCCGGACCGAATGCCGGAGGTAAATCCGTTTGTCTGAAGACTGTGGGATTACTACAATATATGTTACAATGTGGTATGCCGGTTCCGATGCATGAACGTAGCCATGCCGGATTATTCGGCAGTATCTTTATAGACATAGGTGACGAACAAAGTATCGAAGACGATCTGAGTACCTACTCCTCACACCTTACCAACATGAAAACAATGATGAAAAGCTGTAACGAACGCAGCCTTATCCTCATTGATGAATTCGGCGGAGGTACAGAACCACAAATTGGAGGAGCCATAGCTGAAGCTGTGTTGAAACGTTTCAATGAAAAGGGCACATTCGGCGTTATCACCACTCATTATCAAAATTTGAAACATTTTGCCGAAGATCACGAAGGAGTGGTTAATGGTGCCATGTTATATGACAGGCATTTAATGCAAGCTTTATTCCAATTAGAAATAGGAAATCCGGGAAGTTCATTTGCAGTAGAAATAGCTAGGAAAATAGGTTTACCGGAAGAAGTTATAGCCGACGCATCCGAAATTGTAGGGAGTGAATATATCAATGCTGATAAATATCTACAAGATATCGTACGTGACAAACGTTATTGGGAAACCAAGCGTCAGAACATCCGCAAACGAGAAAAACAGATGGAAGAAACCATCGCCAAATACGAAGAAGAACTACAGGAACTGGAGAAAAGTCGTAAAGAGATTTTGCGAAAGGCCAAAGAAGATGCGGAAAGATTGATACAGGAATCAAATGCCCGAATTGAAAATACCATCCGTATCATCAAGGAAGCACAAGCCGACAAAGAACGTACACAATCGGCACGTCAGGAACTGACTGATTTTAAAAATCAGATAGAAGATATCGAGAAAAAGAACAAGGAAGATGAAATCATCCGGAAAATGGAAAAACTCCGTGAAAAACAAGAGCGGAAAAAAAACAAAAAGGATAAAGCCAAGACGGAATCTTCCCAACTGTCAATACCCAAAGAACAGCCTATCACTGTAAGTAGCACTGTAAAGATCAAAGGTCAATCCAGTGTCGGAGAAGTACTAGGAATTAATGGCAAAAATGCAATAGTTATGTTCGGAATGATAAAAACCAATGTAAAACTGGATAAGCTGGAACGTAGCACACCAATACAGCCCACCCAGAAAACAATGGTAAAAAGTACCTTCGTCAGCAGTGAAACACAAGATCGGGTATATGAAAAGAAACTAAATTTCAAACAAGATATTGATGTACGCGGTATGCGTGGCGATGAAGCGATACAGGCAGTAACTTATTTTATCGATGATGCCATACTATTGGGAATAGACCGTGTACGTATCCTTCACGGAACAGGTACAGGCATACTGCGCACCCTGATTCGCAGCTATTTGGGAAGTGTTCCAGGAGTAGCACACTATCAAGACGAACACGTACAATTTGGTGGGGCAGGTATTACTGTAGTAGACTTAAAATAATATTTTAATAGAATAAGAGGCTGTTTTTAATTAATTTTCTCTATATTCGCACTAAAATTAGAGAAAATTAAAAGCAAAGGTGGCAGCGGGAACTTCTCATACAACTATAAGTATTAAGCTTAATGAGCAAGGGTTTCATGATATTTTCAATAAATATTATGTAACTCTATGCTTATTTGCCAATCAATATACAGAAAACCAAGAAACTTCAGCAGATATTGTACAAGATTCATTTGCCAAACTATGGCAAATAAGAGAAGATTTTTTTTATCTGCATCAGGTAAAAGCATTTTTATATACAGTTGTACGCAATAAAGCACTCAATGAACTGGAGCATTCAAAAGTAGTATATGAATACGCTCAAAATGTCATCGAAAAGAAAAAGGATTCCTTTTTTCACGATGCAATCGTTGAAGAGGAAACTTATCGTATCGTTTCTGAAGCCATAAATAAATTACCTGACCAAATGAAAGCCATTATGCAACTATCGCTGGAAGGGAAAAAAAACGCAGAAATAGCAGACAGACTAAACATATCTACAGAAACAGTCCATACATTAAAGAAAATAGCCTACAAGAAACTCAGAGAGAATTTGAAAGACTACTATTACTTCCTCTTGTTCTTTATATAAAAAGACATTAATTTGTTTTTTTCAAAAAAAGTCGTTTTATTATTCACCCAAATTTCAAACAGACCTGTTTTATTATAAAAGAGATAAAAAACAGGTCAAAATATGATAAAACAAGATTTCTATATAGCCAACCTCATAGCAAGGTATCTGTCGGAAGAAATAACCCCGGAAGAAACAATAAAACTAACTGCTTGGAGAGAAGAATCTACAGCGCACGAGATTTTATTCAAGAAAATTTGTGATGAAGAAAACCAAAAGCAACATTTCCGGAAAAATACGGCATTCAATCCTTCATCCGGATGGAAAGAAGTGGAAAAGCGAATCAAAAGAAATAATAACAGAAGCAGATATATCAAAATAGTAAGTTATGCCGCAATCATTCTGTTACCTGTCCTTTTTGTAAGTATTTCCATGAAATTCACCTCGCCCGTTTCTCTTTCGGACAAACAGTTCATCGCACAATCCATTCTACCTGGGGAATCCCAAGCTATTCTGACATTGGAGGACGGCCAGACAATCCATATAAATAAAGAAACAGAGAGTCTGCTTGAGAAAATAGGCGGAGCCCAAGTCCATATGGACTCTACAATGCTGAATTACCAAGTAACATCAAAAACAGCCCCAAAAAACAAGCCTGTATATAATAAAGTGGAAACTCCACGAGGTGGAGAATATGCTCTATTGTTAAGTGATGGAACAAAAGTGCATCTGAACGCAATGACCAGTCTCCGCTTTCCTGTGACATTTGATAACGGTCCACGCAAAGTGGAACTGGAAGGCGAGGCCTATTTTGAAGTCTGCAAAACAGGGCAACCATTTATAGTATGCACTCAAGGCATGCAAGTAGAAGTGTTGGGAACCACATTCAACATCTCTGCTTATCCACAGGAAGAGTATCAGACAACTTTGGTAAACGGTTCTGTCAAAGTAAATACAGAAACTGGAGAAAGCTGTATTTTAAAGCCTTCCCAGCAAGCTACCATCAGCCTCGGAAACAGCAGCATACAGATACGCATGGTAGATGCCGGATTTTATACTTCATGGATAAAAGGAAAAATTCATTTCAAAGACCAGCGATTGGAAGATATCATGAAAATACTATCACGCTGGTATGACATGGAAGTAATTTTTGCCAATGAGAAAATAAAAGACCTACGCTTCGGATGCAATGTAGATCGGTATTCGGAAATCACTCCATTTGTACGTTTGTTGGAAGAGACTCAAAAAGTACACGTAAAAGTCAATAACAAAACAATCACATTCTATAACTAATAAAAATGATGTATTATGGACAAAAAACACAACTACACCAATCACGGTAAAAGTAGTAAACGTTTGTGGATTACGTTCCTATTTTTCTGTATCATTACCACAGGTTTTATGCAGGCTGCCAACAAAGTGTTTGCACAAGCCACTGTCACAGCCTCATTCAAGAATGCCACGTTGAGTGAAATTCTTTGGGAAATCCAAAGACAAACCGACTTTACTTTTGTATACAGCACCAATGATGTAAAACAAATAAAAGTCCAAAACCTAAATGTAAATAACGAAAAAATAGCCAATGTGCTTGATAAATGTCTTATGAATAGCGGTTTGACCTATTCAGTTCACAACGGCGTTATTGCTATCAAGCAAATTGAAGAAAAAGAGTCTGCTGTTCCTCAACAGAAAACAACATTAACCGGTACAGTACTGGATGAGACGGGAGAACCTATTATTGGAGCGAATATCTTAGTCAAAGGTACTACGAATGGAACTACTACAGATTTGGACGGGCACTTCTCATTAGATGTAGACCGTATACCTGCCACTTTGATTATCTCCTATATAGGTTATGGCAAGCAGGAAATTAAAGCCACTGCCGGAAAGATACTGAAAGTAGTCATGGCTCCTGATAATAATGTTATGGAAGAAGTGGTTGTTACCGGTTATGGTACTTTCAAGAAGTCGGCATACGCAGGGTCTGCTTCTACTGTGAAGGCTGATAAAATGAAAGATATTCCGGCTGTTTCATTCAAAGATTTACTACAAGGTAATGCACCCGGGGTACAATTCAGTTCATCGTCAGGTCAACCAGGAGCTTCTTCCTCTTTGAATATTCGCGGTATGGGATCTTTTAATGCCAGTAATTCTCCATTATACGTAATTGACGGAATTCCTATGCGTTCAGGTTCTATCAATACGATGAGTTCAGATGCAGGTCTTGACATTATGTCAACTATCAATAGCTCTGATATTGAAAACATAACAATCATTAAAGATGCCGCTGCCGCCTCTCTCTACGGTTCACGTGCTGCCAATGGTGTAGTACTTATTACTACTAAAAAAGGTAAAAGTGGAAAGCCACAAATTTCATTCAAAGCAGATTGGGGTAGTTCTGATTTCGCAATGGATTATCGTCCTGTTATGGGGGGAGAAGAACGCCGCGAATATATTTATAACGGTCTAGTAGCCGGTGCGTTAAGAGACGGAAATAGTCACGACGAAGCCATAGCATATGCTAATGAAAATATTGACGATTATGCTCCTGTTCCTTGGTGTGGATATGTCGATTGGGATGATATCATGTTCAAAAAAGGAAATCACCAGACTTATGAAGCCTCCATTTCTGGTGGAACAGACAAATTCAAATATTATTCATCTATCTCTTACCTAAAACAAGAAGGTATTGCTATCAACTCCGGTTTAGAACGTATCAGCGGACGTTTAAATGTAGATTATCAAGCAACTGATAAATTAAAATTAGGGGCAAATATGTTATTTGCTACCGTTAATCAAGATGTATATGGTGAAGGTACCTCCTACACTTCTCCTTTCTATTCATCACGTAACGCTGTTGTCCCCTCAGACACACCATACAATGAAGATGGAAGCTGGAACCGCGATTTTATCCGCAACGGTGATCGTAATCCACTATTATCTGCAACTTACGACTATCAACGTGAATATGTTAATCGTGCTTTCAACACTATTTATGGCGAATATGAATTTATTAAAAACTTAAAATTCAAATCAACATTCAGCTATGACTACACCAACACTAAAGGCAAGGATTGGAGTGATCCCCGCACTTCCAATGGTGAGGATGTAAATGGCGGCATGAGCAAAAAATTCTACGAATACAAGAAAATGGTATGGGCAAACCAACTGAGTTATAAGTTTAATATAGCCAACGATCACCATTTTGACGCATTGGTAGGTTATGAAATTGATGACCAATATCGTGACTATCTGTCAGGGTATGCAACTAATTTCGCTACAGCAGACAAAGATGAAATAAGCAATGGTATGAAAACCGAATCCGTTGGTGGCAGCTCTACCAGAACCCGCATGGTATCTTATCTGACACGTGTAAACTATGACTATAAAAATAAATATTATCTAGGTGGTAGTTTCCGTACTGACGGTAGTTCCCGTTTGCATAAAGACAGCCGTTGGGGTAGTTTCTGGTCAGTATCTGCCGCATGGCGTATGATTGAAGAGGAATTCATGAATCCGGCCAAAGGTTGGCTGACCGATTTGAAAATACGCGCATCTTATGGTGTCAATGGCACACTTCCATCTGACTATTTCGGATATATGGGTTTGAGTAGTTTAACCAATGGTTATTTGGAACAACCGGGTATTATCCAATCACAAATCAAAAATACAGATTTAAAATGGGAAACCAATTACAACCTTAACTTAGGTCTGGATTTCAGTTTGTTCAATCGTATAAACGCAACTTTGGAATACTACACTCGTACTACTAAAAATTTGTTGATGGATCGTCCTATCTCTATGACAACAGGTTTCGGCAGCTATCTTATGAATATTGGTGAAGTAAAAAATAAGGGAGTGGAATTGGAAATCAGTTCGACCAATATAAAGACTAAAGATTTCTCTTGGAATACCACTTTCAACATCTCGCACAACAAAAATGAAATTGTGACATTGGATGGCATGCAAACAGAAATTATCAGTGGTACCCAAATACGGAAAGTAGGAAAATCATACCGTACATTTTATATGATAGAGTTCGCAGGGATCAATCCCGAAACAGGCGCTCCCCAATTCTATACCAATGATTTGGACGAAAACGGCAACTATATAAAAGAGATTACAGAAAAATATAGTGAAGCCAATGCTATTGTATTAGATAAGCATGCAGAGCCTAATGTTATCGGAGGTTTATCAAATACATTACGCTATAAATGGTTCGACTTAAACTTCATGTTCTCTTACTCATTTGGCGGTTATTCTTATGACAATTGGGCACAAAAAACAGAGCATGGTGGTAACGACCTAGAAGCAAATATACCAACCTATTATCGCGATAGTTGGAAACAACCTGGTGATATCACAAAATATGAACTATTTATTGAAAGTCCTGATGTAGCGATGAACAAATCCACTACTACTCGCAGGTTACACAGTTCTGACTTCATCCGCCTGAAAACATTAACTTTTGGAATAACTCTGCCCCAAGTATGGACACAAAAAATAGGAGTTAACAATGTACGTGTATATGCTTCCGCAAACAACCTTTGGACATGGGCTGCTTATGATTATTATGATCCTGAAGCTGTCAGTGGTGGTAGTGCCATCTGGGGAACTCCTCCTTTGAAGACTGTAACCTTTGGTCTAAGCGTTAATTTCTAACCCATTAAAAACTTGAATTATGAAAGTATTTAAATATTTATTTATCAGTTCCATTATGTTTGCCGTCACTTCGTGCGGAAATGACTGGCTAGATCTAGCCCCCTCCACACAAGTGGATACAGAAACCAGTATCAATGTTTTGTCAGATATTGAATTCACATTGAACGGAATCTACAGCACAATGCAAAGTTCAGATGCATACTCCGGCCGTCTGGTATATTATGGAGATGTAACTGGAGATGACATGCAGGCTGTAAGTTCAACGAAACGAACCGGTAATTATTACCGTTTCAATTTTACTAAAGACAATGGTCCCAGCAGTCATTGGTCATATCTGTACTCTATTATCCAGAACTGTAATTTGATTCTAATGAATGTTGATAAACTATCTATAGATGAAGATGAAACCGAATATAAAAATGATTTGAAAGGCCAAGCATTAGCCATCCGTGGTATGGCACTATTCGACCTGACACGTATTTTTGGTTATCCCTACCTAAAAGATAACGGAGCTTCATTAGGCGTGCCCATTGTGAAAGAGTTATCAACTATAGACAGTAAACCCGCACGAAATACAGTAGCCGAATGTTATACGGAAATTATTTCCGACCTCAAAAACAGTACAGAGCTGCTGAGCGGTGATTTTAATAAAGGAAAAGTAAACAGATGGGCTGCTATGACATTGTTGAGCCGAGTATATTTATATAAAGGAGAATACAATGAAGCATTGACCATGGCTGAAAATGCAATAAAGGGTGCAGAAAAAGAAGGCTACGCTCTTTGGACAAACGAAGAATATCCAACCGCATGGGGCAATGACGCATCAGCATCCAATCCTGGTGAAATATTATTCGAAATTGTCAATCTGACTACAGACAGTCCGGGCAAAGAAAGCATGGGATATCTGAACTCATACAACGGTTATGACGATATGTGTATTACTTGCTCTTTTTATCAATTATTAAAGAAAGATCCCAAAGACGTCCGGTTGAAAATCTTGAGTTTTGACAAAAAGTACTACGCATACGTCAATAAATACCAACCTCAGCAAGGAGAAAACATAACCGATGCCAATATTCCGCTTATACGCCTTTCAGAAGCCTATCTGAATGCTGCTGAAGCGGCCGTACAGACAGGAGATAATGCCAAAGCAGTGAAATATTTGAATTCCATAGTACAACGAGCTAATCCGGAAAATTCAGTGGAAGGAAAAACATTAACATTAGAAAATGTATTAGACGAACGTCGTAAAGAATTGGTAGCAGAAGGACATCGTATGTACGATGTTATCAGAAATGGAATGACTGTCAAACGAATCGATGTGAAAGACAGTGATATAAACAAAACCAAACATAATACTGCTTACATGGAATATGACTGGAATTTCCATAAAATTCTACTTCCTATTCCCAAAAAAGAAATGGACGCAAATCCTAATATGAAACAGAATCCAGGATATGTCGATTAAATAATTCAAATACCAAATCGATGACAAGCAAGACTAATTTTATCAACTACTTTCTTCTTGCATTTACCCTCGCATTCATCAGTTCCGGCCTTAGTGCCGGAACTCTTGATTTCAAAGACAAGAAGAAAGACAAAGAGAAAAAAGAAGAATTAACAGCCGACGGTCCATACGTATTGTATCAGCCTGACGGCCAAATCAGAGTAATCAATGTAGATAAGAAAGGGAATATCATTGATACCACTTATACCACATTACCTCAAAACTTTACCCTGCATGTGACAGACCACAAAGGCAGGTTTCCATTTGATGTAAAACTACACCCGGTAAAACGTCCCGGATGGAATTATCCCCAGGCAGACAAAGTTTTTGTCATGTCCGACCCTCATGGAAGGTTGGACTGTGTAATCAGCCTGTTACAAGGCAATCATATCATCGATAAAGACTACAAATGGAGCTTCGGGAAAAACCATCTGATGATTATCGGTGATATTTTTGACAGAGGAAAAGATGTACCGCAAATCTTCTGGCTATTTTACAAACTGGAAGAGGAAGCAGCCAAAGCCGGAGGACACGTATCGTTCATACTGGGAAATCATGAACCGATGGTACTGGCCAATGACCTCCGATACACCAAAGAAAAATATAAAATATTGGCTGAAAAACTAAAGATGAAGTACCCCCGGCTATTCGGTCCCGATACCGAACTGGGCAGATGGTTGGGAACCCGTAACACCATGCAAATGATAGGTAACGACCTATATGTACATGCCGGACTGGGCAAAGACTTCTATGACAAGAACTTGAGCATTCCCACTGTCAATGAAGAAATGAGTAAAGGACTATTTATGACGAAAAAAGAACGCAAAGCGCTTTCTCCACTCACAGCCTTCCTGTATGGAAACAGCGGTCCCATCTGGTATCGCGGACTGGTACGCACCGATGGCAAATACAATCCGCTGGCAAAAGACTCCCTAGAAATGATTATGGACCGTTATAAGGCAAAACACATTATTGTGGGACATACCATTTTCAAAGATATTTCCACTTTCTATAACGGCAAGGTTATCGGAGTAAATGTGGACAATAAAGAAAACCGGGAAAAAAAGCGCGGACGTGCCATGCTGATTGAAAATAATCAGTATTTTGTCGTCGGTGACAAAGGTATCCAAAGACAATTAGAATAAAGACAATACACCAAATCCTACCGGTGGTTTTCCAAACTCTCCTGACAACTTTCCTATTTGTCAAGAGAGTTTTTCTTTTCCTTTTTTGCTACTTTCCCCCTTTTATTTTATACCTTTGTTCCTCATAATAACTAACCTTATAAAACGAAATGAAATCTATCCGAGAACTATACCGCATCGGCACCGGTCCGTCCAGCAGTCATACTATGGGACCGCGCAAGGCTGCTGAAATCTTCTTAGGAAAACATCCCGAAGCCAAAGCTTTTCAAGTTACTCTTTATGGAAGCCTCGCCGCTACCGGTAAAGGACACATGACCGATGTAGCCATTTTAGATACATTGCAACCGCATGCGCCTACAGAAATTATCTGGAAAGCCCATGTCTTCTATCCGTTTCATCCCAATGGAATGACTTTCAAATCTTTGAATGAAAAAGGAAAAGTGACAGATGAATGGACTGTTTTCAGTGTAGGCGGAGGTGCTCTAGCCGAAGAAGGGCACGACAAAGGCTCAACTCCGGAAATCTATGATATGAACCGTATGAGTGAAATCCTCTACTGGTGTGAACGTACCGGACGCAATTACTGGGAATACGTCCAGCAATGTGAAGACGAAGACATTTGGGACTATCTGGCAGAAGTATGGAAAACCATGAGAGAAGCCATTGAGCGTGGTTTGGATCAAGAAGGCGTATTACCCGGGCCACTCAATCTGCGCAGAAAAGCCTCCACTTACTATATTAAGGCAAAAGGTTATAAGGACAATCTGCGTTCCCGCGGGTTAGTATTCTCATACGCTCTGGCAGTCAGTGAAGAAAACGCCTCAGGTGGCAAAATCGTCACAGCCCCTACTTGCGGATCATGCGGAGTGGTTCCGGCTGTACTTTATCACTTGCAAAAAAGCCGTGACTTCAGCGATATGCGGATTTTAAGAGCACTGGCTACTGCCGGATTGATAGGAAATATAGTAAAACACAACGCCTCCATTTCCGGAGCCGAAGCCGGTTGCCAGGCAGAAGTAGGAGTGGCCTGTTCAATGGCATCCGCCGCTGCCAGCCAATTATTCGGAGGTAGCCCGGCCCAGATAGAGTATGCAGCCGAAATGGGCTTGGAGCATCACTTGGGAATGACTTGCGATCCGGTATGCGGATTGGTACAAATCCCTTGTATCGAAAGAAATGCCTATGCAGCGGCCCGAGCTCTTGATGCCAATATCTATTCTGCCTTTACAGACGGTAATCACCGTGTATCCTTTGACAAAGTGGTGGAAGTAATGAAACAGACCGGTCATGACCTTCCTTCCTTATATAAGGAAACCAGTGAAGGCGGTCTGGCAAAGGATTACGAGCCGATGGATTAATAACAGGGCAAAGACCGAGAACTGTATTTATAATACATAAGAGGGTGAATCAAAATTCGTTGCGACTATCTTTTTCAACGCTGATAATAAAAAGGGACATTCATTAAATATTACAAAATCAGCCAACTAATTCATACACAAAGTAT
>OGYJ01001665.1_pt1 | contig 17294 bp, 15 predicted proteins | sample 1576531 | NCBI WGS metagenome assembly OGYJ01 (sample SAMEA3541574, study PRJEB24748) | human gut metagenome | biome: human gut; feature: human-associated habitat; material: faeces | place: China | collected 2012 | reverse complement strand
TTTCTATTTTACTTCTTTGAGGTTGGAGTGTCAAGTTTTATTATACTATATCAGTTCACATCCGACATATCCGGTTGACAGTTTTTAAATGCCGTTTTTCTGTCGCAAGTTTTTCAAGCTTTTTGTTGCCCAATTGATTATTATTCATATTTCCTCCAAATACGTGATAAAAATATTCGATTCTTAACGTTACCCATTTAATATCATTTTTCTCATAGTATGAGTTTCCAAATCTGCTAATCTTGTGGGAATAGGAATATGGCTTTCTTTTTCAACAAGGCTCATTGTAATTTCCGTTGCTGTATCTAGGGAAATATTATTTCCGACTGAAACAAACACAGGCTTTACATCGGTATGAGTACGCAGCGCTCTGCCGTATACTTCTTCGTTTATGATAATATCCGTAAAGCTTCCCGCAGTTTTTCCGGGTTCGGTGTAATCTGTTTTCTTGTCTACTCTGAAATATGTTTTCGCAACTCCGATAGTTGGTTTATTTAAATAAAACGAAGCGTGAGTTGCAATCCCCATATGACGCGGGTGGAGATATCCGTTACCGTCAAACATATAAATATCAGGGGTATTTTCCAACAATTCAGCCGTTTTCAGCACAAGCGGAAGCTCACGGAATGCAAGGAATCCAGGCATATAGGGAATATCAATTTCACCGAAAAAATATTTTTTCTCAACTACATTATGCGTTTTATAGTCAATAACAACTATGCAGCATACGGCTTGTTCGTTATCGGTATCGTCTTTCCAATAAGCAAGATCTACTCCTGCAACGAGTTTAAGTGTGGTGATATCGAAAACGTCTTCAGTTCTTATCATGTCTCTCAGCTCATATTGCTGTTTTAAAAATCTTTCTTGCATTTCGCTTATTTCCACTTTTACTCATCCCTTGTCTACTTTGACTTTGCCTTTTTCCATAAGGAAGATAATGTTTCCATCGTTGTCAAGCTTGACAGTTTTTATATGTCTTCTTTTATCATCGACTTCCTTAAAGCTTTTTAGTTTACCGTTTCTATGCCATTCATACAATTTACCAACAAAGGCAGATCCTTTCATAATACAATATGAAGCAATCGCACCGGTATTATAAAATTAAACATATTCTCCGTCACCGAAACCTTCTTTATAATATTTATAATACCTGGGATTACCTTTCATATCAAGCTCATACAGAAGTCCAGTAAATGGCTTTCCTCCAAGTGCTGGTGACTTATCATACAATGGTTCACACTCTTCATCTTTCGAATAAAAAATGTATTCATCGTATAAAGTACCATGCTCTTTCATATATTCCAGTGATAGAACATCTGGTTTAAAATTAAAATCTTTCATATTTAAAATCCTTCTACATTTGATAAAATATTAAGATCTTTCAAAATTTCACGGCAGTGCGGACAAGTAAAGAATGAATGACCAGAAGTAGGGGCATTATACACTCTTATAAAATCAATTACCTCTTTCCATAAATTTTTAATTTATTATAAAAGTAATTGCAAGCATCTGCTTCACTTTTGAATGAGGTTAATCCTGTTCTGATTCCTCTTTCACTGTAATATACAATCCAGTTACCGCCCTCTGCTGTTAAGCAATAGACTTCATTCGGAAGTCCGCCTTTCATTATAGAGTAGCAATTCCTTGGAACTTTTATTTTTTGAAGTTCCGATTCTAATTCATGTATGTTCACGTTAATTTATTCTCCTTATCTTTCCTGCTTTCAAAAGTTCTTCAATGGACATATTCATTTTACACCTCAGTTCTCAAAACCATTATAGTGCTAATTTACTGACAGCACCAGTCCGCGTTATTATACATTCATTATACCACTTTCCCTATTATTTGTCAATAAAAACCGAGTGTTTCAGCTCGGCTAAGGCGTATGGCAAATAAAAAACCACCGTGATACTATCAATATCACAGTGGTATAAGATGGAAATATGGAGGCGAGGGGAGTCGAACCCCTGTCCGAAAACCTATCCCCACGAATTTCTACGAGTGTATTCTGTTATTTCGGCAATGCCCATTCCCTCAAAGCCGCGCAAACAGACACGCGCGACAGATCAGTAGACCGTAATACATCAAAGGGTCACAGCCTTCGCCCAATGACGTTCACCACTAATCGACGCCTTTACCCAAGCCGTGGTACTCAAGGGCAAGACGAGCGCTGACTTAAGCAGCAGCTAATTCAAAATTATCGTTGTCGTCTAATTTTAAAACGTACGCCGTTTAGAGAGGGTGCGCTCCTCTACTCGCTTATCATGCTTCAAGATCCCCGTCGAAACCTTTACGCCCCCGTGTTAGCCGCGGTTCTTGATTGCGCGCTCGATGTCGCGCTGAGCCGCCTTTTTCGCCATGTCGTCGCGCTTATCGTAAAGCTTTTTACCTTTACAAAGTCCCATGCAGAGCTTTACACGACTTCCTTTAAAATACAAAGAAAGCGGTATCAGCGTAAGCCCCTCCTGCTGAACTCTGCCAAGCAGCCTATGAATTTCCTGCTTGTGCAGTAAAAGCCTGCGTTCGCGACGCGGGTCCCGGTTAAAAATATTACCTTTTTCGTAAGGAGATATGTGCATCCCTTTAACAAAGCACTCCCCGTCCTCGATCGAGCACCAAGCGTCTTTTAGATTAACGCTGCCGTTTCTAATGCCCTTGACTTCGGTGCCGCAAAGCTCTATCCCGCACTCGAATTTTTCAAGCACAAAATACTCATGGTAAGCCTTTCGATTGTCAGCGATCTGCTTTGTAGACTGGTTTTTACTTTCCGCCACATACCTCACTTCCTTTCGGGTAGTATTAAATTATATCATAGTTAAGTCAATTTGTCAATAGACTAGCAACTTATTTTACATTTAATTCATATATGAATTTGCAGGCAGATTCAGCCATCGAATAATTAACAGTATATTTTTAATTTATTACTCATATATTCATTTTAATACTTGACACAGACAAGATTTTGTGGTAAAATATTATTGTCAATTCGGGGCATTAGCGCAGTTGGTAGCGCACAACACTGGCAGTGTTGGGGTCAGGGGTTCGAATCCCCTATGCTCCACTTCACAAAGAGAAACCGCTGTAAAATCAGCGGTTTTTTTGTTATATGCAGTTGATAAGTCCGAAAAACCGTACACTAATTTTCTTTCAGCAGACCGTATTTCAAGACCACCCGCTCGATCGAACGTATCATTCGCGGCCCTAAGATCAGCAAAAACACAACGTTTGAAAACGCATACACGGCACAAAATGGCGCTGAGCCTGCCGCATAAGCGATAAATCGCGCCAATTTAAAGCCGCCGTCCTGCCAAATCACACTGAAAACGTCCATTATAAAGGAGTATAGGACACCTGAAAATGCTCCAAATAGATATATATTCCATTTATGTTTGCCCAACTGCGAGCTCAAAATGCCCGAGAGAACGCCGATAAGCCCCCAACTGAACATCTGAAAAAATGTCCACATTCCCTGACCGAAGTAGATGTTGGAGATGAGAGCCGTCAGCATGCCGCAGATGAAACCCGCGTCCGCGCCCAGTGACACGCCGGCAATTATGATTATCGCTGTGCACGGTTTGAAACCCGCGAGCGGCGTGAAAACAATGCGCCCGACGACCGAAAGAGCCGTGAGCACCGCCGTTATCGAGATGAACCCCGCACTCCTGCGGCGAACGGTCTTGACAAGGCAGATCAGCAGGAAAAACGCGCAAACTGACACAAAAATCAGCGACGGAATCGAACTATTCATCACCATCACCTCGCTCATTTTTGCGGATAACTGCACTTGAGATAAGCTCAGAATCGGTCATTGTCTTGTCAAAATAACCTCTGCCAATGCGCGAAGCCGCCGTCGTATAAACAGAATTTTGCATGATAAATTGCCGCACAGGAAGACTTGAAACAGCCTTTCCACCAAAAATCAGAGTGACATCATCGGCAGTTTCAGCGATAAAATCCATGTCGTGCGTTATGAAAATCACGGCTTTACCCTCCGCCGCAAGCTCTTTCAAGAGAGCAGAAAGCTGTCTTTTGCACTGCTTATCAAGCCCTTTAGTCGGTTCATCGAGCAACAAAATTTTCGGTTCAAGCAGCAAAAGTTTGACCAAAGCAGCCCGCTGGATCTCACCACCTGACAGATCATAAGGGTGAAGATCAAGCAATTTTTCGGAAACATTCAGCCTTTCGCAAAGTGATCTCAAGGTTTTCAAATCATTTTTTTCACCGTCGGGTGATGTGGAAATATCCTCTTTGACGCTCTCGCAAATGAAAATATCGTGTGGATCCTGTGGTAAAGCAGCTATTAAATTTCGATAAAGAGCGCCCGATTTGTACGAAGAAATACGTTTGCCGTCAATAAAGATCTTGCCGTCGCGTGAAGTTTTCAAACCGCTTATGAGCTTAAAAAGTGTGGTTTTTCCCGAGCCATTAGCACCGCAGATCGCGTGGATTCGTCCAAAATCAGCGTTAAAATCGAGGCCATCAATGACATCTTTACCACGTCGCGTATATGAAAAGTAGGCATTTTTCACCTTAACTGCATCGCCATTCAAGTGATTTTTATCGTCATTGAATTGCTCAGAAGCATCTTTTTTGTAATGATTTCGTACGAAATCCATTGCTGAAGAAGTCGTGAAAGCGAGGCAATTGTCAAGTTTAAACGATGAAAAAAGCTTAGCTGAAGTGGGCAGGAAGTCGTGATTTACAGCATTTTTGACGAACTTAGATGGCGTATCAAAGGCAAGCTGACGGCCATTTTCAAGGTGCAAAATCTTGTCAGCAAAATTGAAAAAATGCTCGGTGTTGTGCTCACTCACGATGATCGTAGTGCCCATTTCACGCTGAATTCGCAGAACGATCTCGCAAAATCTCTCGGCAGAAATGGGGTCTAACTGCGATGTTGGCTCGTCAAGAATGAGCAATTTTGGGTAAGTCGTCATGACAGCGGCGAGATTTACAAGCTGCTTTTGACCGCCGGAAAGGTTGCAAATGTCTGACTCTATGATCGATTCAAGTCCGAAAAAAGCGCAGATCTCAGCTATCCTAAGTTCGATAGTTTCGGGTGACAAGCCTAGATTCTGTGGTAAAAATGCAAGTTCAGAATATACTTTTTCGCTCACGTAAGCGGCGTTTGGGTCTTGAAAAACATAGCCTATCTCGGCAGCAGATGCTATTTTAGGCAAGTCATTCAAAAATTTTCCGGCGTAAATTATTTTGCCGTCAAGCCTTCCATTAGGAGAGATTTCGGGCTTAAGAAGACGCAAAAGAGTAGATTTTCCCGAACCACTTGTCCCACAAATGAGCAAAAAATCACCTTGTTCAAGTGAAAAATCTATATCATGAAGTGCAAAACCATTCGATTTATCACCAGCATAAGGATAGGAAAAATTTAATTTTTCGCATTCGATAAATGCCATTTTAGTCTATCCTCCAATTCAAAAGATGTCGGTATAAGAGTTAAAATCGTGAATAAAATTGTCGGGAGCATGGAAAAATCCGTTTTAAATGACGGGTAAAACGAGGTTGAAAGTTTGTGAGTGAGGGAGAAAACTATCACACAAACTGTAATGACAAGCGTCAAAATAAGCACAAGAAGTTCGTTAAATTGAAATTTTCTGTGCGAAATTTGCGTGCGTTTATGTAATAAATAACCTCTGGCGTTCATTGAAACAGCCGTATTTGCCGACTTTTCAAATGAGAATTCAGCGAGCGACATAAATATTTTCAGATTGCTTTTGACTTTTTCAAACCAAGTATCCTCACATATCAAACCTGCTGAACGATGAGCATCGGCAATTTCGGCAAAACGTCGCTTGAATTCTGGAACATATCTCAGCGTCAAAGCAGCGATCAGTCCTAATGTTGCAAAGCGTTTACCATAAATCTCGACGATCTTTTCAGCAGTCATTAGTGTAGAAAAAATACGAAACCAAGCCAAAACTGCGATCATGGAAAGCGAAAAATTAGCTCCATACGCCATTGCTTCAAGCGTTATTGGTGTGTTTTTCACATAAAAAAATACTGTATTTCCTCGGTGAACAAAAAGCGGATTTGAAACTGTGATAACCAAAAACACGGCTAAATAGAACCGAAAGTCCTTAAAATAATCTGTTATAACATCAAAAAAACATGCATTTATAATCGAAATCACAAGAGAAATCGCACGCAAACAGACGTTCTGGGTGAACATTGTGATGCCGATCACTGACAAAAAAAACAAAAATAGAACTCCAGAATTGAGTCGCGAAAACTTTTTCATACGTCATAATCCCTAATAAATCGTAAAATAAATGACAATATTATCGCCATCTTCAAGGAGATAATCCGACATTCCAACATTCGGTTTATCACCATTTACCGTATAGACCCAGCCCGATCTCTTCGTGCAATCGCCCTCATAAAGCCCGCCTATACCTTTAATATAGGCTGTTTTATAAATGTTTTCAGACGGTTTTTGATAATCAAGAGATATATTTTTTTCCTCACAATAACATAAAAGAACATCAAATACCGTGTCATTCTCCGAAAAACTAATCGTTTCATTATCAGCAAAGTAATGTTTTTCAGGCAAAAGATCGCCACTTTTCAATTCTTCTTTCAGCCTTTTATAATTCTGTTCGGCATATATTTGATCGAAATTTATTGAAAGATCTGCATGATAATTTTGATTTTCTTTATTTTTATCATGATCATCTGTAGTCGAAAGATGAATATTTTTAATAAAAAAAATTGCAAATAATGCAAATATAATGACAATCGCCGAATATTCAGCAACGCGTTTTTTCTTGATTTTATCCATTAATACTCCTTAAATCAAAAATAGACCTTTATAGTGTACATGATTTTTTGATAAAAATTTAAATCTGCAAAGGTCGATTTTTTTACACTTTTAAATAATCCAAGTGAATCAGAAATTTGAACAGTAGAATGATTTGAATACATTTTCTCCATTAAAGCACTCTGGAAATCATCAAGCTGGCTTTGTAAATCATCACTTAATGCAGAAAAATCGTAAATTCCATTTGCCATTTCAACATGCTTTTGCTGGTAATTAAGGAGAAAAACGCAAGTTTGGAGAGCAAATGAAGCGTCATATTTCAGCTTATTCCTTATATATAGAACTCGCACACCTACAAGAATCGCAGCCAGAAACAGCGGAGCAAGAGCAAAAATCAAATAATAATTCTTCGTTTGCTCTTCATCATCTATAATTTTATCGGCAATTCTTTCACCCGAAACCATATTATTTCCTTGCTGAATCGCAGCATTATTTTGCGTCAGTTCCTGCAATTTTTCTGCTGAAACGCCATTTGGAAGCGGTATTTTATCAAAATACTCGGGCGTAGACTCGAATGGAATCCAGCCGATCCCCGTTAAATAGTACTCAGTCCAAGCGTGAAAATCAGCATCTGTAAGAGTAATTGGCGAACCGGAAAGCTTGTTTTTAACCGTTTTTTTATCAACAATATACCCCTCTGCATAGCGTGCAGGTATGCCATAATATCTAAAGATCTCGGTCGCAGCAGTTGCAAAATGAATTGAATATCCCGATTTAGAAGTCTGTAAAAACTGTTCCAAAGTCAAATTAGAAGCATTAATATCATACGAAAAACCACCAAGATAATCGTAAATAACGTTGGCAATGTCATTCAAATTGCCACGTTCAACATCATATTTAGCAAGTTCGGTATCTAAAATTCGGTTGATATTGTCGGGAAGTTTTGTGAAATTCTGTGTGGAGATCTCGTCAAAGATTGCTGAATTTGAAATATAAGTTTCGCCGAGCAAGTCGTTTTCATCATGATATTTATTAGAAAAAGAACTTGAATTTTGGATAAGATCTGCTATAGTTAGTGATGAAGCAGGCGTTTTCTCGCCAAATTTTTTCTGATTTTCAAATCCTCCAGACGAAAAAAAGCGAGGTGAAGCATCAGATTTTGCCGTTGCAGGAGTGTAATATACACTTGAATTTGCACCAAGATTCGTCACAGTAACATTATTAAAAGAGAAATCATCAGCAAAATTTTCTGTGAAAATGACAGTCTGAGAGTCTGCAGTGAACCCCTGCGCATCCAAATATGCCAACTTTTCCGAGTAATCACCGATCTGCGAATAATCAACCATCTGCCAGTTGCCATCAGAATAATTATACCCCAAAAAGCCGTGCAAATACATGGGTTCGGGCGTATCCATCACAACCTCAAGCGATAAGAAACCTTTAGGCCGGAAAGGTTTTGAATCACTTAGATCACCCATTGGCAACTGAAAACCATCACCGCCATATACTGAATTTGAAATATTCATGGTGATTTTTTTTGAGAAAACCTGCGTAAATTGCGCAGAGATGAAGATAGATAATGCGGAAATTATCACGAAGCTTCGAGCCATCACATCAAAAAAAGAGCGCTTTTTATTATAAAAAATCATCATCAATGAGCAAAAAATCGCCAAAACAACAGATAAAATATCGCCTAAAAAGGCCACAAAAGCTATCATTAACAAAAGAAATACAGCTTTCAGAATTTTAGAATCACTGAAAAAGATCCAGGAAAACAGAAGCGAAAGACAGCTCAAAAAAATGATTTTTGCAGCAAAAGATGTGCCACTTGAATCAAACAAATGCACTGAAAAGGCATACTTTTCAAACATGATAAGCTGGATTTTATTGAGTATTGCTGCAAAAAAACAAATTAAATCAGTGTGAAAAGCTACGAAAAGGATCGGTAAAATGACCGCTATACTAATTGATGTTTTCTTGGATTTTTTGATTATCGTGATTGAAAAAAGCATGGAAACAGCTAACATTATGAAAAAATATATTGCAGAAAACGAATCAAAAATCAAAGAAAACGATAAAAAAAACGAGCAAATTGCTAAAAACAAAAGTGCAAATGATGATGCGAAATCAATTTTATCAGAGCTGTTTTGTTTCAAGATCGACAACTTCAAGTCATATGCACCTCACCATTTTCAATCAAAATACCATCAAAATCATTTACTGAACGAGAAGAAAATGACTTTCTCTCGTTAGAAAAAAGTTTCAAAAAAGTACTTTGAACGTCCCATTCACCTTGAACCTTTACTATTTCATCGCCGATTTTCACTGCACACTCCCCGCCTTTTGCAAAGCAATCGTACATTAAAGTTAGCAAAAGAGATGCATTTTTTTGAGAAATATCGGCATCACCGGAATAACAAAATATAATATTCACTACGCCTTCTCCACCGTTAGGTCGTTCAGAAACCATGTATTTTCCGGCTTTTGCAGACAGTTTCATATGAATATCGCGCATCGAATCACCCGATTGATATTCACGAACACCATCGCGCAGTCCATTGCCTTTTTTTTGAGAAAAAATATTGCTATCAGATAGTTCAAAATTCAAAATTTCAGGCAAAACCTCAGGCATTATAAGACATGGTTCAGAGTTTGCGATTTGAATTTTTCGACCAAATATCGAACCGAAACGAGAAATTTTCACGTCAAAAATCTCAACATTAAGCAGTCCACAAGTTGAATTTTTCAGATCGATTCCAAGTGAAAACAAGCCGTTTACTGAAGATGTACGCTTGATTTTCAGTTCGGTTTTTTCATTAGTATACAGATTTTCAAGTTGAATTTTCGCAGTAATTGACCACGAAAAATCGAATTTTGATGTGTTTTTCAGCTTCAAGTCAATTCGATTTTTGCTGATTCTCGTTTCATTTTTCAAATGAATTGTAATAAAAAATGTGATGATCGACGCAAAAATCTGCCAAACGATCAAAGAAATCAAGAGTGATAATATTACTTCAACAATCACTTTTTCTTTCCTTTCATGTGCGGCGGAGGTGAATTTACGAGAATTTTCGTGCAAATTTCGTCTGCTTTTACGCTCTGAGCCGCTGCATTTGGTGTCAAAACGAGTCTGTGTGCTGCCGATTCCGTGAAAATCTCCGCGATGTCAGCAGGCAAAACATAGTCGCGCTCATCAAAATAAGCCATTGCTTTTGCTGCTTTCATGATCGCGATTGCACCTCGCGGGCTTACTCCCTGAGCAACATTTTCATCACAATTCGTCGCCTCGATAAGCGCCGCAAGCCACTCCGCAATCGGCTGTGAGAAGAAAATTTTATCGCAATCGACTTGCATTTTCAGCACTTCTTCCCTGCCGCAAACCGCGTTGATCTCCGTTTTTGGCTGCTCGGCGCGGTGTAAAAGCAACTCCGAAAGCTCCGTCTGCGTGAGTCTGCCGAGTGAGATCTTCATCATAAAACGGTCGAGCTGTGAGTTTGGAAGCGGCATCGTGCCTGCCGAACCGTAGGGATTTTGCGTCGCGATTACCATAAATGGCGACTCCAACTTGTAAGTTTTTCCGTCCTCACTTACGCAATTTTCCTCCATTGCCTGCAAAAGAGCCGCCTGAGTTCTCGGGGAAGTGCGGTTTATCTCGTCCGCAAGCAGAATGTTCGTCATTACCGCGCCGCTGTGAAATCTGAATTGTCCTGAAGCAGCGTCCCAAAGCGTAAAGCCCGTAATGTCGCTCGGAAGAGTATCCGGCGTGAACTGAACACGCTTGGTTTCAAGTCCCGCCGCCGCCGCAAGCGCCTTTGAGAGCGTAGTTTTTCCGACTCCTGGCACGTCCTCAAGCAGTAAATGTCCGCCCGCAGCGAGTGTAACGACAGCCTTTTTCACAGCTTTCTCCTTGCCTTTGAGCGATTTATTCACTTCATCAAATATCTTTTTTGCGTAATTGCTCATGTGATTTTGTCCTTTTTATAATGTATATAACGCCGCTGCATGCCAAAATTATAATTAAAATTGCACCCGCTGCAGCCTCTTTTTTTAAAGCTTTTTCACGTTCAGACAACTCGTTAGCGCTCAAAATCAGCTCTTTATCAGCCGATTTATATGAAGAAATTTCTTCATTCAGCGCTGAAATTTTGCTCAATTTCGTGAAATTCACATCGCTTGCAGGGTAAAAATTCTCTCGAATTTTAGAATTAAGCTTCTCGATCTCATCACATTTTCGCTTTGAAATCGCATACTTTTCTTTCAAAATATCAAGCGTTTCATCATCAATGCCGTACTCATCAGCACGATTTTTCAGTTCTGAAATCATTGAGAAATCACTTGCAAGCGGTTCATCTATCGAATCGATTTGATCAGAATCGTACTTAAAAAAGCCCTCTGCAAACGGATTTTCAGTTGAAAGTACGTCCTTCAAAGCAAAGTTTTCATTCAAATAATACTCTCCGTCGACTGAAAAATACCCCTGAACAGCCAGCGCAGCAAGCGCTTCCATCGTTGCGATCGTGTTCGATTCGTCACCGTAAACGTGTGAAAAACCGCCGTCATCTGTCTGATAGCTCAGCAGAATCTCCGTCAGCCGTACGCCGTTTTCCTTTGTAAAATCACTGCTTTCGCTACAATTCACGCCCTGTGCGCAAAGTCCAATTATCATTTGTGCTGCCGTTTCGCACGATATTTCGTCCGTTTCAGCAAAGTATTTTTTCAGATAATCCAGCGCTTTTTCTGCGTTTTCACCGTCTTTCGGAAGCGCCATGAGCGCCATCGCAGTGATGTCTGCATCGCTGTTTGAAAGCCCGAATCCGCCGTCCGACTGCTGCATTTTGCAGAGCTTTTTGACCGTTTTTGCATTGTCAAGACTGCAAAAATTCTGTGCCGCGGCGAGCCATGCAAGCTCATTTGCGCCCGCCTGCGAGATGTCCAGGTCCACTAATTCCGCAAAATTTTCGCGCTGATCTTCATCACAGAGCACCGCCGCAACAGCTATTCTCGCAGGCTCGGTTAGGTATCCGCCATCGGGTCCAAGCATAAAATCTGCAAATTTTTCAACTGAAATGCGAGCGTAATCATCATAATTATCATCAATATCGAGTACGCGTTCAGCCAAAACGAACCAATCTCCTTCGGAAGTTCCCGCTAGATCATGTGCCAAAAATCCATCACAAAGGCTATCGGAAGCAAGCTTTTTACGCTCCCACTTGAGCGCTTTTTGCACGCTTTCTTGGTAAATTTCCGCCGTCAGAAGTTCCCTTTTCGGCTCTTCCGCGCTCGCTTTCAGCCCTCCGACCAGCGTAAAAACCATTACCGCGGTGCAAAATAATCGCAAAAATTTAGAAGCAAATGTCATAATTTTCGTCGCCCTCAGTGTATCCGCCTATGTCTTTTCCGTACGCCAATGTGTATCTCAGCCGCAGTTTGTCGCCGTCTTTCAGGTGCATATCACTCGTTCCGTAGCTCGTGAAATGGTCGTTTACCGTTATCATCCAGCCTGAGCCGGTCGTATAATCCTTCTCGCTCAGCCCATCGGGATCGCTGTTGCTCGTGTAATGAATCATAGGGTCGGCGTCGATGCGCTTTTTCAGCTCGGGGTCGATCGCCGCGCCCGCCGCCATGCCTGCCTTGTGAAGTCCGGCAATGTAAAACGCTTCGCCAAAGCATCCAGTACTGCTTACATTAAATCCGTAATTCTCCAAAGCGTTCACTATCGACTCCGCCGCCGATTCGCCTTGACGGATTTCGACAGTCATGTCGCTGACAATAGTTCCCAGACCGAGCACATTCGCGTCGATCTGCATGGTCGCAACGCCGATTAGGTCCCCGTCCTGCAAAGCCGTGCACTGTATCACATAGGAAAAATCTGCATATCTGCCCTGATCATCGGTGATCCGTATGTCCAGCGTGTTCTCGCCGCCGACCAAATTCAGCAGGTAGCTTGTGTACTCGCCGTCCCACTGATAATGGATCTCCGCGCCGTTCAAGCGCACAAAAAGATTATTGTAAAAAAGCTTGTTGCCGTCGCAGTCTCGCGGCGCCAGATCCAGCGTATACAGCGTTCCGCGCACATTTTCGGGCACATTTTGGTATGCCAGATACGGCGCGGTCTCGGGCGTAGTTTGCGCAATAAGTTTAATTTCAAAAGTCAGATCTTCCTGCTTTTGCTCGCCCTCGTACTCGTATTTCGCGCTAATTCGTATGGAATTTAATCCCATGTCAAGCGTGCACGAATACTGCCCGTCAGCGCCTTTCAGCTTCTTATTTTTGTGATAAATGGTTATCTTTACATTCTCAGCCTCACCGCTAACATACGCTGTGAAGTTCAGCTGCGGGTCTGACTGCGTGTGCGAATACAGACTGGTTTCAAGCTTCGGCTCGGTCGGTTGAGGCGGGTCGGGCTCGCTCTGCGCCTCTTTCAGATATACCGTGTACTCGCGGTAGCCGGAGTAAACTTTTCCATCTTTGTCAGTATACGTTGCCGCTACCCGTACCTTGTTGCGCCCGCCGTTCTCCGCCGAAAGCGTAACTTCGCCCTTGTAAGGCACTTTCGAGCCGTTTACGCTGACGTCAAGCCGTTTGAGTTTCAGCTCTTTTTTCAGATGCGTTATCGTGAAAGCGTACTGCGCGTTTTCCACGGTTTCGCCGTCGATAATGCTCGTTTTGAAGTAGACTTGGTCAGTTTCCGCGCCGTCCTGCGGGTCATCGCCGGGGGTGTCGGTGCGGCTCTCGTCGTCCGCAAGCTGGTTGCCCCCGCCCGATGAATTTCCCGACGAGAGGTCGGTATCCGCACCGGTCGAATTTGTCGGGTCGGCATACCCGCCGCTGTCCGACGTACCGCCCAAATTATTTCCTCCGCCGCTGCCCGAAGTTTGCTCCTCAGGCAGCCGCGGAGAAGCCGAAGCCTCGCTCTCCGTATCCTCATCGCGGTCATTTTTCGCTTCATCACCGCTCAGATCTTCGTGTTCCGCTTCGGCATTCTCATCGCCGTTCAGAGCTTCCGCAAAGCCGTTGTCAGCAGGCAGCTTCGCGAGAATGCTCTGCGGCTCTCCCGAAATTTTGTCCGAACCGTCAGGCTGATACTGCTTGTGTTCCAGACCGAAAGCGCTCGCGCTGATGATTATCGCGCACGCCGCCGCCGATATTTTCATCGCCAGCCTGCCGATGTCAGCCATTTCAGTTCAGCTCCTTTCGGGAAAAACGTTCAAATTACTTGTTCTTCTTGAATACAGTGATAGCCGCGCCTGCAAGTATCATTACTGCCGAAAGAGCCGCCGCTCCGCCGGTAGCAGGGTTGGTGTTGTCAGCCGCAGAAGATGTGGACGAGCTGCTGCTTGCGCCGGACGATGCTGCCGAGCTGGAAGCCGCACCGGAGCTTGCCGCAGAAGAGCTGCCCTCAGAGGAAGCTGCGGAGGAAGTATCAGCCGCAGAGCTGTTTACACTGGAAGTATCTGTATCGGAAGATGTATCAGCAGCGGAAGAGCTGTCTGCATCGGAGGAATCAGCCGCCGAAGAAGAATCTGCCGCAGAGGAAGCGTCGTCCTGAAGCTTCTTGTAAGCCGTTTCAGCGTCGATAAGGTCCTCGGCGTTGCTTACCAGCTTCTGGAGGTCTTCGGAAAGCGCGTCGTAAGCTTCGCGGGCAGCCTTTATAGCGTCGCCGCTCTCGAGAGTAACTTCGCCTATATCGTCGATAGCCTTTTCAGCCGCCTTGAGCGCGTCGTAATCAGCCTCGGCAAGTACTGTGATGTCGATGTCTGCGTAAAGCGGAGCGTACTCGTGGCCTGTTTCATCGTCGGTATCGCCGTAAAGCATTCCGTCGAAGGATACGCTTACTTCGGTATCGTCGGTAGTGAGCGGCTCGCTGAAATCGTAGTCCGCGCGCGCGGTAACGTCTTTCTCAACGCCGTTTGCGAGAGTAGCAGTAACTTTCAGGCTCTTCTCGTCAAAAAGCTCGCCCTCTTTGTAGATCTTAGTACCGGTAGCGGTGAGCTTGTCAACTCTGCTGCCCAGCGCCATAACGTAGCCCGAATCATTCTTGAAGTAGAGAGTGCCGTCCTCGTCAGCAAAAAGGCTGGTAAGGCAGTACTGCGCCTGTCCGCCTACGGGTGTGAAGAGTATCGGGCAAACGTTCTCGTGAGTTTTTCCGTTTTCGGTAACGGTCTCGGTCTTTTCAGGCTCGGTCATATCCTTGTTATCGTGGAAAGCGTATACCTTGCCGGGGGTGTAGTTAGATGTAAAGTAAACGTAGTTCTCGCCGTCATCGTCTTTTACCAGCGCGCTCGACTGGCAGTAGCCGTCGGTTTCCAGCGTGTAAACTACCTTAAAGCTCTCAGCGTCGATAACTGCGATATGGTGGCCGCTGTACTGGCTGAACTGTCCGCTGCCGCAAACGCCAACGTAAACTCTGCCGTTAGCCGCGATGGGGGTAGAGGTGCTCATGCCGCCGAGATCAAGCTCTTCGAGGTCGGTGACCTTATTATCATCGTTCAGCTTGAAACGGTAAACCAGCTTAGCCTTGCTGGTGATGAAGTAGTAGCCTGTTTCAGCGTCGTAGCTTACTGCTGAGCGAAGGTCGCCCTTAAGACCGGAAGCTTCGCTTAAAATAGTAGCAGCCTTGTTCTCTACGCTTCCCTGCTTATCGAATACCAGTATCGAGCTTCCCTCGCCGTCGCCGTTGCCCAGACCGTTATCTGTGCCGACGATTATAGCGTCTGCGGTAGCGTATGCGCCCGCCCAGTAGTATCCGCCTGCGGCAGCGTATGTCCATGCAGCCGTCTGCTCTTCATTGGTCTGCTCGGGGTCGGTATCAGCCACGGGCAGGCAAACGAAATTCGCGTCCTTAGTTTCGCTGTTCCAGAAACCTGTGTAGATGTATCCGTCAGAATAGATTATCTCAGAGTTCGACTGTCCGCCCAGCGGGTCATGATATACCCAGAGCGACTCGAGAGTATCGGCGTCGAAAGCCTGTACTATTCCGCCGCCCTCGCTTACGAATATCTTGCCGTCAGCGTAAAGCGGAGCGGTAATGCCGTAAGAGGTGGACTTTTCCATCTGTCCCTCTGCGCTCAGAACTTCGCCCGTTTCCTTATTGATCTTTCTGAGCTTGCTGCCGCTGGTAACTACGAGGTCGTCGCCTACTACCGTAGGCACGCCGGGTGCAGCCGCCCAGCCGCTGCCGAGCTTAGCTACCCAGTAAAGGGCTGTGTCATTCTTATTTACGGGTGTTGGCGACTTGGTCGTGCCGCCAAAAGCGTCTGCTGCGAGTACCGCGCTGACCGAAAGCGCTGTGGCAGCCGCGATAGCCGCCGATTTTTTCATTAGTCCTTTCATTTCATAAAGACTCCCTTATAAATATTTGCAGAGGGCGTACCGGGGTGCAAAAAAAGCTTTCCTCTTTATAATAAGGAAAGCTGCGGGAAGATCAGTCATAGCGGCAATTCACGGCAGATAAAAATATGTACAGCAAACCAAGCCCCGCCCATCTGCCATTTTGAAAAAGCACACGAGCGCGACCTCAAAAAACATTTTTATCTGCATAAAAAGCGATACGCTGGCCCGCGCTTTTCCCATTGCCCAAAAAGCGTTGATCCATCGCCGCGCGGCAGGTCTCCTGGCTCAAGACTCGGCACGGCGGAAAAGTCTTCTCATTCGCGGTATGCGAACAATGACCGCGCGCTTATAAAAAGCTGCGCACTCCGTCGGCTTCGGCGTCTAATACAGTAATGGCGGTTGCGTCGGACTCAAACCGACTTCCCTATTGATCTACTCGGTCAGCAATTACGCGCCTTTCAAACCATCGCGGCTATATATCAGCAAAATATCTGCATATATCAATTATAGCACAAGGCGAATATTTTTGCAATAGCTTATTTTAATTTCATGCAAATTAGCCCGATATGCGCCGAAATGTAAACGATTTTTGTAACATCTACTTATCCGCTGCCAATATTTGCGGGGAAAATCGGCACTTTTAACGCTTGAATAAAGGCGGGCGTTGTGATATACTATAAGTACATCAGTAAAAAACGAAAGGATATAATAATATGAATATTGCAGTTGCACAGTCAGGCGGCCCTACCTGCGCTATAAACGCTTCGCTGGTCGGCGTTTTCAAGCAGGCGCTCAAAACGCCCGAGATCGACGCAGTTTTCGGCTCGCGAAACGGCATCGAGGGCATTATCGGCGACGACCTCGTAGACCTAAAGCGCATAATACGCACCAACGAGGATATGGAGCTGCTGCGCCAGACGCCATCTACCGTGCTGGGTTCATGCCGCCGCAAGCTGCCCGAGCCTGGCGGCGAGGACGCGGAAACGCTCTACAAAAAGATATTCGAGTGCCTTGAAAAGCACCGCATAGAGGCTTTTTTCTACATCGGAGGAAACGACTCTATGGACACTGTGCACAAGCTTTCGCAGTACGCGGAAAAGATAGGCTCTAAGATCTCGTTCGTCGGCGTGCCGAAGACTATCGACAACGACCTGCCAGTTACCGACCACACCCCCGGCTTCGGCTC
>OGYJ01001660.1_pt1 | contig 17315 bp, 14 predicted proteins | sample 1576531 | NCBI WGS metagenome assembly OGYJ01 (sample SAMEA3541574, study PRJEB24748) | human gut metagenome | biome: human gut; feature: human-associated habitat; material: faeces | place: China | collected 2012 | reverse complement strand
GCAGCCGACATTGATGGCGCGAATGGGCTTTCCTTGTTGAACATTCAGTTTCTTGTTCTCGTTGAGCTCTTTGACGCATTTCTGGAAGAATGCCTCTTCCACAGTATTATGAGTATGGGCGTAGAGAAGAATCGATCCGCGATGCTGGCCGTTCCACATCAGGATGGGATAGTGCATCAAGCAGAGCTTGTATGTCTTTCCATCAAAGGAATCGGCAATCTCCCGGTAGTCAGTGATTTCCTCAAAGAGCCGCTGATAGCGATAGTCGGACAGGTCATCGTGGTTACCGCGAAACAAAATCTTCTTGCCCTTCAACTGGGCAACCAGCGCGAGTAGTGCACTGTTCTTACCCCGCATGGCCATATCGCCCAGGATATAGACGGTAGTGAAAGCGCTTTTAGACCGCGGTACCACAATGGAGGTCGCCTATGGAAGATGAAAAAATCATTGGGCTATATTGGGAGAGGAACGAGGATGCCATTACAGAAACCTCCTCAAAATACGGAAAGCTCTTTTTTCGCATTGCCAGTAATATCCTACTAAACCATGAGGACAGCGAGGAATGTGTGAACGATACATATTTAGGCTTATGGAATGCCATTCCCAAAGAAAGGCCGTCACCGTTTTCCGTATTCGCAAGTAGAATTACCAGAAATCTTGCCCTGAAAAAGTATGAATACCTCTCCGCAGAAAAGCGAAAGCCAGAGGCGATTTGTTCATTTGAAGAACTTGGTGACTGTGTTTCTGGCAAGGAGTATGTTGAAAGTGAAGCAGAAAATCGGCGCATCGAGCAGCTTATCGACACATTCCTTTGTCAGATAGGGGAAGAAAAGCGCAACATTTTTTTATGCCGATACTGGTATTTGCTATGGTTTTTATTGCCTTTATCTTATTTTTAATACTCTTTTAGAAGATGTTTCCTCAAATGTCGATGCAATGAATGAATCTAATCTACCACTCTATATTTTGTTCTTTGTAATAGCAATGCATAGTATTTCTATTACCTTAATATATAGAGTTCTAAGACCAGCTGAATAGAGAGTGTGCAGATGTTTCAGGCTCTAATAGCTATAGTGTATAGAGCCCTCTCCAGCGGCCACAGAGATAGGACCTCAGTGGCCGCAGGAATAACTATAGTGGATTTTCAGAAAAGACCATGCCAACAACAAATGGACCTATATCATGAAGAACATTGTTTATATTCTTGTTCTTTCTCTGTCCTGTATCCTCCGGTAGAGTAGGCTCTTCTGGATGCGCCATGATGACGCTACCCTATGGACAGATTTTTAGGAGAGAAAAGGTCACAGTCCCCCCTTGGCGGGAGACTGTGACTTTTTTGCCGCTGTCAGGCGGTACAGATTGCTGGTAAGGCTGCCGTTGGCGCGGTGGCGCTGCCGCTTCTCAATGAGCTGCCTGTGTTCCAGATCTGCCAAGGCCCGCTGGACGGTGCGGGGTGAGAGGCCCAACTCACCGGCGATGGTCTTGATCCCCGGCCAGCAGACGCCGGAGGCATCCGCGCGATCCCGGAGGTAGATGTAGACCGTCTTTTCCCGGTGGCTCAGATCCTCGGCGTAAATAAAGTTAAATTTGCTCATTTGCTATCCTCCGTGTTGTAAGGGCTGTTTTCGCGGCGGTTCTGAATATTGCGGGCCAGCTCGTCGCGGTTCACATAGGAGATTTTTCTGGCCGCCCGCTCCGGCATCCGGTACCCATCGGGATCGAAGGTGATGCCCCAATCCAAAAACAGGCGCAGTCTCGTCCGCATGGGATGTGTTCCTGTTTTCATCACCACAAATTCGCCCTTGGGGATGGACTTCAATTCGTCTGGCGTCATGAGCGGGCGCTCCATCATCTGCAAGGACTGGCTGCTCTCCTTGCCCTGGCTGACGGAGCCGGAGAGCACCGTGCGGCTGCCAAGGGCGGCGGAGAGTGCTTCGGCGGTTTTGCTCTGGGGCGAAAAGCCACCGAAGATGGTGTCCTGGCAGTTGTCACATATAATTTCCGCGCCCTCTTTTCCGTAGTTCTTTTCCAGTTGGGCAAGGCTCTGGATGATGGGCACCAGCGTCAGCCCGCGGGAGCGGCCCGCACTGAACAGGGGCAGGATGTCGAAGGGCGGCATGGTGCCCAGCTCATCGCAGAACAGCACCACGCGGTTCTTGAGCCTGCCGTCATGCTCGTCCGCCACGGAGAACAGCTCACGGGAGAGGTTCTGGATCATAAGGCCCGCGATGAAATTCTTGGCGGGGTCTTCCTCCGGCAGAATGAGAAAAATGGCGCACTTCTCCGAGGCGAACATCTCCGCGTTGATGGGGCTGTCGTAGCAGATGACCTGCTCCAACTCCGTATCCAGGAAGGCGTTCAGGCGGGAGAGGACGGTGGACATGACCGAGGCCATCGCCTGATCCGCCGCCGTCAGCGCCGCGCCTGCCAGCCATCGTGCCTTATGCTCCGGCGGCAGAATGTCCACCAGCAGTTGAAAGCCGTTCCTGCCCCGTGAGCTCGGCATCGCCAGCAGATCCTGCACCAGCTTGAAGGCCGACACGATATGCCGCTTTTCCGGCTCTCCGTCCTTTGGCGGCACGAATTCCGCCAGCAGCAGCACAACGGCCGTCAGCAATCCCTCGGCACTGTCATAGAAGTAGGCGTTATCACCATATTGGGAGGCGTCACCGTCCGGGCTGATGATGGTCTTGGCAAGGATCTTGGCGTACTTCTCCGCCTTGGCCCGCGCAGCCAAATTGGACGGATCTGCTCTCGCAATATCCATGTAGTGATTCATCAGCGTCAAAAAATTGAAGCCGTCTGAGCGGGTGGGATTCCGCAGGTCGATGACGGAAACCCGGTAGCCATAGTACCGGGAGGCGATGGCGCCGTAATTCCTCGCCAAGTCTCCTTTGGTGTCCAACGCCAGAAAGCTCATGCCGCAGGCGCAGGCGTATTCCAGATTGGGGTAGAGGAAAAACGCCGTCTTGCCCACGCCGGAGGCGCCGATCATCAGACAGTGGATGTCGTCGCTGTCCACCAGCGCCCGGATATCCCCCTGTTCCTCGATCACCTTTTTGACTTTTGAGAGCACCTTTGATTTTTTCTTCGGTTTCCGTTTCTGCTTTCCCGCCACAGGACGGCGCAGCTTTTCCAGCAGCTTGCGGGAGGTTTTCCGCAGGAAACCTCCCTTGCTTTTACGCTTTCTGCCGCCCACGCTGCCGAGGATGAGCCCCTGCTCCGTGGGCAGCTCCTTCCCCTTGCGCCAGCGGCGGGGGCGGAAGGGTACGGTGTGATAGGTCTTGCCGATCTCCTTGGGCGTTGCCCACCGCGCCGTGCCGTGCTGACCGTCGCCCACCGTCTTGCTCTTGATGTTGTTGAGGGAGTAGCTCTTGGAGAGGAAGGATGCCATGAGCAAAAACACCAGCAGAGCGCCGCAGAGGGCGAGGAAGATCCATGTATCCCCGTTCATGGCTGGCTCTCCTTTTTCTCAAATTTGGCCCGGAGATCGTCGTTCCAGTCCTTGCGTACCGGACAGAGCCGCTGTACCTCCAAGCCCATGTCCTCCAGCGTATCCGTCATGCGGTCGCAGGCGTCATTGCCCGCGTCATCGTTGTCGAGGCAGAGGTACACCGTGTCCAGCTTGGGGTTCTGCCGCAGCCGTTCCAGCACCGGCTGGATGGATGTCCCGCAGCAGGCGACGTAGCTGTGCTCCTGCCAGCCGTATGGGTAGAGGGTGATGTGGGACAGGAGGTCGATGGGGGCCTCGAACACATAGAGGGACTTGTCCGTGCCGTTCTTATGAAAACAGTGCTCGCTGGCGCTGCTCTCAATGTTCATACGGAACACCCGGCCCTCGCTGTTGGTGCTGCGGATGTGGGCGTGCTTTGCTTCGCCGCTGCCATTCAGCCCCACGAAAACGCAGTTGTGATGCTTGTCCTCGTAGAGCAGCTTTTCGTGTACGAAATAGGAGATGACCTCCCGGTCGATGTGCCGCTGGCGCATGAGGTAGGCATACATACGCCGCATGGTTCCGTAAGGCTCCGGCAGCGCGAAGGGCTTCGGAGCCTCCTTTGCGGGCTTTGCCTGCTCATACGATTTTCCATTCTTTCTGCCCAGCAAAAGCAAAACCGCCTCCTGATAAGGGAGGCGGTAATAACGCTGGACAAAGCTGACGGCATAGCCGCCCTCGCGCTTGGAGTGGTCGAACCACTTGTTGCCCCGGACGGTGATGCTGGGATCGTTGGGCGTACGGAATTCCCGGCCGGAGCGCACAGGCCGTTCCCCCTGGGCACGCAGCAGAGACACGAGATCCGTGTTCTGCGCCCGCGCCTTTTCGTCCGGCGTGAAATAAATATATTTGCTCATGATGTTTCCTTTCAAAATTCTGCTTTGCGCTATCTGAACGTCTGTTCTTCGTGGTCGTCCGGCTTGTGTCCCATCGCCAGCCGCTTGCGCTGCAATTCCTGACGGCGCTTGCGGTCGATCTGCAAGCCGCGGTGGATTTGATCGATCTTGCTGTTGTCCTCAAAAATTCTGCTCATGTGATGCAGCATCCGCACAACGGTTTCGCCCACCGTGGGAGCACGGTACTCTGATCCTGCCGGTGCGCTCCCTTTCTGCTGATTGGGGTGATCTGACCACTGAGAGAAAGCCGGTGCATCTTCAGCCGCAGGCGGTGTGGTACCCTCAGAAGCGGCATCATCAGCGGAGGCGGAATCTTCTGGTGCGGCACTCGTCGAACGGTCAGATTTGGGCTGCGCGGGAACGGCTGGTGCTGTGGATTCTACTTTGGCTTTTGTGGCCGCCGCGGAATTCTCAGGCGAGAGGGATTCCACCGATGTGGCAGAAACTCTTTGTGCATCCGCACACCTCTGCCGCTCAGCCATCCATTGCAGTGTTTCCTGAATGACCATGTTGCGGACGCTCCGGAACTCCTTTTGCCGGGAGAGCGGCAGGCGCTTGGGCGGCCGCTGATCGTAGTCCAGGCACACCTGCTCGTAGAGCGTCTGCCACGTTTCATAGGCGGCGGACACCCGCTCGTCCTTCGCCAGCTCCTCCACGATGGCGTCCACGATGGCCTTGACCCTTGGCGGCAGGTAGCCGTAGACCTTTCGGCCCTTGACCGTCAGCAGACGCTCTGCTAACTCCTCGGTGAGCTGCTCCAGACGAGGGTTCTCGACCGCTCCGCCGCCCAACTGCGCGATGCACTCCACCATTGCCTTGCGGGTCTGCGCCTGCAACTCCTGCCGCGCGGTATCCTTTTGCTGGTAGATGTGCATCCGATCCGCGTGGTAGATCCGTCTGGCGAAGACGGATTTCATTTCCCGGATACCCTCTTTGGTGAGGTAGCCCTCCTTTGGATCTGCGGAGAAGATGATCATGTGGATATGCACCTGATTTGGCTTCTGGTGGAACGCGGCATACCAACGCAGGTTTTCCGGTCGGATCTTATACGCCTTTGCGATATCGCAGATGGAGGCGTTCACCAGAGCCTGCCAGTTTTCCGCGTTGTCATAGCCCAGCCGCTCTGCGTCCTCACGGCGCAGCGCCACCACCGGCGTCCATACATTTCCGGTGTGCTCCGCCACCTCCCGTACCGCCTGCGCGAGATTTTGTACCTTACCGTGAGCGTCCCACAGCCCGTGCTCACCGTCCTTCTGGACGCCGGGACGGTGAGAGATGTAGTCGATGAAATTCTCCTTTTGATCCAGCGCCTCCATGTAGTCTTCCTGCACCTGCTGAATGAACGCGGAGGCGCTGCCCTGAGTGGGGTGATCCAGATATTCCTCGTACTCAATGAGTTCCCAGCAGGAGGGGAAGGACTTCAGCAGCCGTGCAATGAAGTCCTGCTGCTTTTTCGTGGTGGGGAGCGTACTGCGCTCATCCGCCAGCAGCTCCACGCCGGGACGGGTGGCAACGTAGCGGGTGCGCTGCGCCAGCTTCGCGGCATTCTGTCCGCCCTTGAGGTAGGGGGAGATCAGTACGATCCGGGCCATGCGTCATCCGGCTCTATGCGCCGCTGGCTCCGCACCGCGTTTTCAAAACTCACCTGACCGTTGGTGCGCTTCACCTCATCCACGGCGTAGGCCCGCAGCTCCCGCGTGTGGATGGGATCGGTACGGAAGTGCGCGGCGATGGTGTGGCACAGCATATTCAATTCCACCGCGCACTTGAAAAGAATGCGGCAGAGCCGATTGTTGTTGTCGTCCAGCGTACCCTGAATGGCGGTGAGGATGGCTTGGGAGAGGTAGGCGGTGTTGTCCTCCGTGCCGAGATAGCCCATGTAGAACCGCAGGGCCTTTTCTACGAATTCATTGCGGCTGCGGCAGTTATCAGCTTTCAGCCAGCTGTCCATGCGGTCGATCATGTCGGGCGGGAGCCAGAATGTCGTTTTCTTTTTCACTTTTTCTTCCATCGGGGTTCTCCTTTCCTTGCCGTCGGTCAAAAGGGGCGCGAGTGCCGGAAACACCGTGCCTTTTTGGAAACCAGACTGCGGTTTTTCTGAAATGTGCTGAAATAGACTGCGCTTTGGAAAGCGCGAAAAAGCCCCGCACTGCGGGGCTTTGTGGGCGGGCCGCGGGCGCTTGCGACTGCGGCCCTTTATCTTGTGCTAAAATCGAACGGCCTTCACCTCTCGAAAAACCTTCCTGCAAAGTTCGGTTTTTCGCCCAAACCCATTCCCACGAATATCGCCAAAAAGTTACCGCCACAACGCTGTTCCAAACCGTTTCTCATCCCGATTTTCAACTTCTCGCACAAACGCCCCACGTTTGCTTTCACTCCTGAAATCGGGTAAACACTCGGCTTTCGGAGAAAGATCGCACACAGCGGCTCACACGCCAAAGCAGGGGCCTTCCCTTCCTGGACACAGCGGGGCTTTGCGTTACCAGTGAAATCTCTCTAATAACCGCATTTGTAACCATTGATTCCACCGTGCTTTTATATACATGTATTTCCCAGTTCTCTGTGGCCCCTCACTATCAGCAACAGCTCTATCTCAGACCATCCCTCGTCGTGTTTTTCAACTTCTCGCACAAACGGCCCACGTTTGCTTTCACTCCCGAAAGCGGGTACACACTCGGCTTTCGGAGAAGGATCGCACACAACGGCTCACACGGCGAAACACGGGGCGTTTCGGATGGGGGGGTGGTATCACTACCCTCGGCGCGTTCCACACGTTTCGGAAACCCTGCGTGGCCGGGGTTTAAAACGGCAAACTTTGCCGCTTTTGGGGCTTGGTCGTGGGTGCTCCCGAAGAACGCAGAGAGCCTTCGGGACAGCGATGCGCTTATGCGCGTCGCTGTTCCGAAGGCGTCGCGGCCCCGCTGGGCTGCGTGATCTTTTCCGTTTCTGTCGAAATTGCGGCTTGTATGCCCTGCGCTCAGGGCCTTTCCGTGTGTGCGAGGCGAGGGGTGGTATCACTACCCTCAGCGCGCTTTACGTGCTGTTGAAACGCCGGACGGCCGCTTGTCAAAACGGCTCATTTGCCGTTTTCTGAGGTCAGGTGGGCGTAGTTCCCCGCACGATTCCTATTTTCTTGCGAATACACAGAATTTTCTGTTGGCAGTTCCAGTTGCAAACGCTTTTGCGTTATGGTACGATAAGTTCAGCAAACTTGAAATTGATTAGTAACCCCAATTGATTATTTCCCAACTCTTTTTATGATTCCAGGTACTACAACAATCAGATTCCTGCTGGCAGCTACAGCATCTATTTCAGCAGCTTCTTCTATAGCCCATGCCGGTTGCAAAACCGAAAGTAAAACCGCGATTGTCATAAGCAACGATATCAATTTTTTCACTTGTGTGCTCTCCTTTCTTTGCCTCTGTTTGGGTTTTCCTTCCTACTTTTTTCTTATTTCATTGATCACCTCCACAATAATGCAAATTATATACCCTAAAACCATTATGCCCACAGGCACTACTACAAAAATTAGGAAAAATTTACCAATATATTCATATATGGCCGCTTCTACTATGCTCCCCATTTTTATCCCCTCCTGTCCTTTCCAGAGTAATAAAATGCGACGGGGCCCTAAGCATACACACTTAAGCCTCGTCGCATTTTGCTACTTTCATATTCCGAGGCCAGTACGGTCTCATTTTCATCGCACAGTTATTATATTATATTTCACCATTACTGTCAACGGGCACATAATGTTCAAGTGAAAGTCTGACATATGTTTGCGCAATGATAATGGGAAATACGAAGATTATATACCCTTCATTGGTTATTCTCTTTGTGATACTTCTCAATTTCTTCTGCAAATCTGTTTTCAACATCCTCGTCATAGCGAAGTTCAGTAAGTGTGTGCAACCTTCAAAATCTTTTGCAAATTTTTTCTCTATGACATCAAATGCTTCCTTGATTGAATTTTCACCATAGAGTGCAGAGTAACCAACAACACGTTTAACATTTGATACATTTCCTCTATTTCCAGTTAATACAAGGACTGTTGCCACACCTGAAATTACTAATACAGCACATATCACAATTATGCTTTTCCTCTTCATACAATCACATCCCTTTGTCAAATTCCGATTAGTAATATATAAGCGAGGGTGTTACAGCCTTCGCTTTTCCTTTAAAATGAAGGTGATTGACTGACGGAATTTCCGATTGGGACTCCACACCCGCAAACAAATGTGTCAGCCAGCCTTCATCATTCTGCATTCGATTCAGCAAGTTGGGACAAATCACTGCTCCCGTTTCACGGACTAATCTGATTGAATCTTGAAGTGCTGGAACCAATCGTATCTCAATTTACGAAGGAGGAGTTTCATGATCGCAGTTGGAATCGACATATCCAAAGCCAAAAGCACCGTTGCGGTAATTGATTCAGACGGTACAGTTCTGGCAAGTCCATTCACAATGGCTCATACGCAGCCGGAGATGGAAGCTTTCGTGACCTATCTGAAGGGACTTGGAGAACCCACGACCATCCTCATGGAGTACACTGGCCACTACCATTTGTTGAGCCGAGTATACCATATTTCTCAACGAAAGAACATTCTTATATACGAGAACCTGACCGTTTTACTGCGTACAGAACCCCGATCTGCAAAAAGCCCCATGCGCGACACCTTGACAGCGCGAACATGGGGCTTGATATTTCCTTGACCTATCCGCTTTTTTATTTTACCGCGCTGAGCAATTTATCCTCTTTCCGCTTTTTGAGCATGATTGGCACGTCCATCAGCGCGAACACCGCCACGAGCAGCACGGGGAAGCCGATCCAGTGGTAGCCGACATGGTCACGGAACCACGCGAGCGGATTGCCGTCCGGCGCGTACATCAGAAACATGAAATTCGTATCGAGCAGCAGGTTGACGCAATAAATCGGCACCGCCATGGCCAGCAGCAGCAAGAAGCACTTGCCCATGTACCTGACGCTCGGCCGGATGTCGCCGCCTGAAAACAACATGATGGGATAGGCCGCGAGCAGGATATGCACGCTCGTCGAATGCCAGAACATGAAGTTCGCCGCCGGAAGCGACGTCCACGTCGGGAACAGCAGTGCCGCCGTCGCCGCGGGGATACAGATAAAATAGAGGAAATTGTCGAGCAGCCTGCTCGGCTTCCATGCGTGCAGCGCGATAAGGAAAATGTTGATCGAGCACAGGTGCAGCGGCAGATAGTCTCAGTTGAAATTCCCGCCGATCCGCAAACCGATCTGTTTGAACGCCTCGTCCGCGAGCAGGAGAACGGCAAAGAGCCCCCGCAGCTGCGCCCGCTTCTTCTCGTCCGCCGCCTTGTAGAGCTTGCAGCTCAGCGCGGCAAAGCCGATATACAGCGCAAGCGTCACTAGATGCCGCGCGCCGAAGAGCGAAAAGCCAAAGCCCTCGCCGATCGTATCCACCGTATCCCAAAAGTGCTCCACTTGATCCAGCCTCCGCAAATTTGTTGTCCCTGCCAGCATATCATACGGCGGCAAAAATACACCTGAAAATTTCTTTAAGATTTCAGTATCCCATCCGCGCTCCCAGCATCTCGCCGCTGCTGCCGCCGCGGTACACGCCGTTTTCGATCACGCGCTCGCCGAGCACGAATACCTCGTCAAAGCCTGTCGCAGGCAGGTTGGGCCGCGCGTACGTGCCCTGCTCATGGATATTTTCGGGCGAGAAGAGCAAAAGGTCCGCGTCCATGCCCGCCGCGATGACGCCCTTTTTCTCAAAGCCGAAGCGGTCCGCCGCATGCCCCGTCACCTTGTGCACAGCCTGCTCGAGCGTGAGCACGCGCTCCTGCACGACGTATTTTTCAATGAGCCGCGCGAATGTGCCGTACACGCGCGGGTGGACACGCCCGCCGCTGGGGTACGTCGCATCCGAAATGACGCCCGAGAACGGCGCGCGCAGGATGTCCCGCACGTCCTCCTCGTCTGAAATGTAGTCGATCATTCCCGTCCCGCACTGTTCTGCCGCCAGCAGGTCAAAGAGCGTATCGAACGGGTCTTTTTGAAGCGTCTGCGCGATCTCGGCGATGCTCTTTCCCTCAAATCGGCGGTATTCGTCCGTCCGGAGGCCGATGGCTACTACATTGTCAAAGCCGACGAGCAGCGTGATGTTCTCAAAGTCGCTGCCCGCCTCCATCCGCGCGCGCATTTCCTTTCGCGCAGCATCGTCGAGCAGGCGCTTGGTCAGCGCCTCCGTGCCGCCCTCCTGGAATTCCGGCGGCAGCACGTGGATAAGCTGTGTCGAGCCCGCAGTGTAGGGGTACACGTCGCACATGACGTCAAGCCCGTCCTGTCGCGCCCTTTCAATCAGCGAGAGCATCTCCGGCACGGCCTTTCGCGCGTTGCGCCCTCCGATGGCCTTGAGATGGCTGATCTCCAGCGGCGTTTGCAGCGCGCGGGCGACCTCGAGCATTTCGCGCAGCGCATCGACCACGCCGTCGCCCTCCTGCCTCATGTGGACACAGATGGGCACGCCGCTCCGGTGCAGCGGCGCGAGCGCACGGATGAGCCCGTCGGTCGAGTAAAAGATCTCCGGCGCGTAGCCAAGGCCGAGCGACACGCCGCACGCGCCGTCGGCGAGCGCCGCTTCCATGTGATAGTGCAGATCGCGCAGCTCGAGCGGTGACAAATCTCCCGTCGTGAAGCCCGCGGCAAGCGTGCGCAGCGTGCCCATGCCGATGAGTTCCGCGCACGAGAGCGGCAGTCCCCGCCCCTGCGCCGCCTTGAAATAGCTGTCAACGGACGCAAAGCGCAGCTCCGGCGGGATGTTCCCCGTGATGGGCGCGAGGTATTTCGCGCACTCGTCCGCGTGCGCGCCCGAGAGCGGCGCGAGCGACATGCCGCAGTTGCCGTTCACAAGCGTCGTGAGGCCCTGGCAGAGCTCCGCCTCGCCAAAGCCTTCGCGAAATAGCGCCGCGTCGGCGTGGCGGTGCATGTCGATAAAGCCCGGCGTCAGGACGCGGCTCGCGGCCTCGATGGTCTCGAACGCCTGCGCACCTGATAAATTTCCGACCGCTTCGATCATGCCGTCTAAAATGCCGACGTCCGCCGTGAACGCCGCCTTTCCCGTGCCGTCGACGATCTTCGCGCCGCGGATCAACGTATCCAGCATGTATATCACCTCTTTTTTGCAGTCTACCACACCCCACGCCTGCTTGGCAAGGTCATTTCCCCTTGCAATCTCTCCCACCGCAGGGTATACTGGAAAAAATGCAAAAAGGAGCGCTTCGATGAACAAGAAAGACCACATCCACGACTGGCGCAAGCTCAAGTGGCCCTTCACCGCCACATTTTTATATTACTCCCTCCTCTCGCTCTACACCGGCACCGCCGAGCAGAGCGAGCAGGGCTTTCTCGTCATGTTCCTCACGGTTTTGATCGTGGACGCCGTGGCGTATTTTTCCTACTGCTATTTCCTCTGCAAAAAAGAGGAGAACATGCAGAAGCTCTGGTTTGTCTTCATTCTGGCCTATGTGCTCATCTCCACACAGCAGCTCTCCATCCTCTGGCAGATGATGACGGCGCATGTGACCGGCGCGTAAACACAATTTTTCTTTTTTCATACCGCCTTTTTGAACGTCCTTTCCATCGGGAAAGGACGTTTTCTTTCATTTTGTCTTCTGTGACATTTGCGCGCCACTGTTTGAAAATCGGATACGCGGCTCCTTTTGTCCATAGTTTTCGGCAGTTTCCTTTGTTAAGTTGGTGTTAACGAGGGGAGCGTCCCCTTCTCGCGCCGTGAACAAAAAAGTTTACACCCTGCCCATTGAAAGCGCGGCGCTTCTTTGCTATGCTTTTCCTGCAAGCCCGCATTTTTCCGTGCGGGACAAGAAATGCTAAGTACAAAGGAGCTGATGACAGTGCCGATCCGTCCGCTTGTCGATCGCACTTATCTTGAACAGGTGCTGCTCTCCCGTTTTTCCCACGGTGAGGTACAGCAGTGGGTCCAGAAATACTTCCAGCCCTACCGTGAGCTGATGAGCTATTACCGCTGCGCGATCATGGAGGTCGAAACGAAGTTCAACGTGCTCAACGAAGAACTCTCGCTTCAATACGACCGCAACCCCATCGAGACGATCAAGACCCGTCTCAAGTCCCCCGAGAGCATCATGGAAAAGCTCAGCCGCCGCGGCTATCCGCTCACGGTGGAGAGCATCGAAAAGAATTTGAACGACATCGCCGGTGTGCGCGTGATCTGCTCGCACCCTGCCGACATCTACAAACTCTCCGAGGCATTTTTGCGCCAGGACGACATCACACTCTTAGAGCGCAAGGACTACATCGCAAACCCTAAGCCCAACGGCTACCGCAGCCTCCATCTCATCGTCGAAACGCCCATCTTCCTGCATGACCAGAAGCGGCTCATGAAGGTCGAGGTGCAGTTCCGCACGATCTCGATGGATTGGTGGGCCAGCCTTGAGCATAAAATCCGCTACAAGAAAAATCTCCCCGAAATGGAATACGTGGAGCGCGAGCTCTATGAGTGCGCCGAGATCAGCGCACAGCTCGATGCGCGCATGGAAAAGCTCCAGAAAATCGCCGCACAGGCAACGGAGGGAAAGGATCGCGCCCTTTCCTCCTGAATTTTTAGGATGCCCGCACCGCGGGCAGGGAAAGGAATCGTGACACTATGAACGCAGCAGAAAAAATCGCCCATGCAGCAGAGCGCAAGGCCTTTGAGACCATGCTCGACTCCCTCATCAGAAAAAGCCAGACGAAGGACGTCTGCACCGTCGCAAACGACTTTGTCAACATGGTCCAAAAGATCCACTCCAGCGTCTGGACGCCGGAGACCTTCGAGATTCTGCACCAGATCGCAAACGACCCCGACAGCAAATGGGCACACTACGCCGAGCGCCTGCTGCGCGAGTGCGACCCCTACCTTCTCAGGACCTTCCTGACGGCCGCTGCCTATGAGGGCGGCTTCCGCGGCTTCCAGCAGGCGCGGGCAAACTCCGAAAAGTATGACTGCAATATCCCTTGGATCGTCCTCATGGACCCGACGAGCGCCTGCAATATGCGCTGCGCGGGCTGCTGGGCGGCGGAGTACGGCCACAAGCAGAACCTCACCTTTGAGGAAATGGACCGTGTGCTGACCGAGGGCGCTGAGCTCGGCACCCATGCCTGCCTCTTCACCGGCGGCGAACCGCTCATGCGCAAGGCAGACATCTTCCGCCTGTGCGAAAAGCACCGCGACATCGCCTTCCACGCCTTCACGAACGGCACGCTCATCGACCAGGCCTTCTGCGACGAGCTCAAGCGCGTGGGCAACTTCATCGTCTCGGTCAGCATCGAGGGCTTTGAGGACGCCAACGACGGCCGCCGCGGCACGGGACATTTTGAAAAGGCGCTCGCCGCGATGGACCTCATGCACAAAAACCACATCCCGTTCGGCGTGTCCATCTGCTACACGAGCAAGAACTACAAGGTCGTCACGAGTGACGAGTTCCTCGACATGCTCATCTCCAAGGGCTGCTTCTTCGCCTGGTACTTCCACTACATGCCCGTCGGCATGGGCGCGACGACCGACCTGCTGCTTAATCCCGAGCAGCGCGCCTATATGAAAGACCGCGTGCGCGAGATCCGCGGTCTCACCGGCGGCAAGGAGATCTTCGCCATCGACTTCCAGAATGACGGCGAGTTCACAGGCGGCTGCATCGCCGGCGGCAAGCTCTACTGCCACATCAACGCCGCGGGCGACGTCGAGCCCTGCGTGTTCATCCATTACTCGGGTGCGAACATACGCGAGAAGAGCTTCCTCGAATGTCTCCAGCAGCCGCTTTTTAAGGAGTACCGCAAGGGCCAGCCGTTCAACAACAACCACCTGCGCCCCTGCCCGATGCTGGAAAATCCCGAATATCTGCCCCAGATGGTCGCGCGCAGCGGCGCGCATTCGACCGACCTGGAAGCGCCCGAGAGCGTGGAGCACCTGTGCAACAAGTGCGAGTCCTACGCCGCCTGCTGGCGCCCCGAGGCCGAAAAGCTCTGGGACGAGGAGCACCACGACTAAATGACTTTCCTGTAACCTTCCTCGATACGCAAGAAAGCCGCCGACCATCAGGTCGGCGGCTTTTGTCACGTCTTCGAATTTTTTTACTTGACTGCCGCGAGCAGGGCGTCAACGCGGTCGGTCTTTTCCCACGTCACGCCGAGGTCCTCGCGGCCCATGTGACCGTAAGCGGCAAGCTGGCGGTAGATGGGACGGCGCAGGTCGAGGTCGCGGATGATGGCGGTCGGGCGCAGGTCGAAGACCTTCTCGACGGCCTCTTCGAGCTTACCGTCATCGACCTTGCCGGTGCCGAACGTCTCAACGAGCACGCTCACGGGATGGGCAACGCCGATAGCGTAGGCGAGCTGGACCTGGCACTTGTCGGCAAGGCCCGCGGCCACAATGTTCTTAGCGACATAGCGCGCGGCGTAAGCGGCACTGCGGTCGACCTTCGTCGGGTCCTTGCCGGAGAACGCGCCGCCGCCGTGCGGGGCGCTGCCGCCGTAGGTATCGACGATGATCTTGCGGCCGGTCAGGCCGGAGTCCGCCTGCGGGCCGCCGACGACGAAGCGGCCGGTGGGGTTGATGAGGTAGCGGGTATCGTCATCGAGCAGCTCGGCCGGGATGGTCGGGCGGATGACGAGCTCGATCATGTCCTTGCGCAGCTGCTCCATGTCCACCTCCGGGGCGTGCTGCGTGCTGAGCACGACGGTGTGCACGCGCACGGGGCGGTTCTGCTCGTCGTACTCGACCGTGACCTGCGTCTTGCCGTCGGGCCGCAGATAGTCGACCAGACCCTGCTTGCGCACGGCGGTCAGGCGCTTGGCCAGCTTGTGGGCCAGCGAAATGGGCAGCGGCATGAGCTCAGGCGTCTCGTCGCAGGCGAAGCCGAACATCATGCCCTGATCGCCCGCGCCGTTGTCGAGCGCGCTGTCGCCGGTCTCCTTGCTCTCGAGCGACTGGTCGACGCCGAGGGCGATGTCCGCGCTCTGCTCGTCGATGTTCGTGATGACGGCGCAGGTCTCGCAGTCAAAGCCGTATTTTGCGCGGTCGTAGCCGATCTCGCGCACGGTCTGGCGCACGACCTTCGGGATGTCGACGTAGCAGTCGGTCGTGATCTCACCCATGACGTTCACGACGCCGGTCGTGACCGTGCATTCGCAGGCGACGCGGCCGTTCGGGTCCTGCGCCAGAATGGCGTCGAGGATCGCGTCGGAGATCTGGTCGCAGATCTTGTCGGGATGTCCTTCCGTCACGGATTCGGATGTAAAGAGATGATGAGCCATTGCTATTCCTCGCTTTCTGTTGTGCCGGGCAAAGAAACAAGCGCCCCGACAGCCGACGGAGCGCTTGGAAAAGGCGAAGATCCTCATCTCTCGATTTGCACCGCCGGATTTGGCACCTTGCAGGTCTCTGCAGGTTGTCGGGCTTCACAGGGCCGGTCCCTCCGCCACTCTTGATAAGGCTGTGAAATTGTAAGGCACATTATACGCGCTTTTGCGCGCTTGTCAAGTCCAAAATTCCGAATTTCGTCAATTATTTTTCAGCCAGATCCACAGCCGCCGCCACCACGGCAGCTTTTTTCGTGGCTGAGGCGGGGCAGGGGGCGCGGGCTTTTCGACGGTGCGCCCGGCAAAGTACGTGTGCAGATACGCCTGACTGGCAAACGGCTCGCCCGCGCCATCGGGACGGAGGTAGCTGCCGTCCGGCTGCATGATCCACGCCTGCCGGTTGTCGCGCCGCATGGCGCTGAGCACCTCGAGCACCTCCGCGCGCACGCTGGGGTCGGTCACGGCGGTGAAGGCCTCGATCCGGCGCATGGTGTTGCGCTCGAGCAGGTCGCCCGAGCCGATGAACACCTCCTGTGCCTCCCCGCGGCCAAAGACGAAAATACGCTCGTGCTCCAGATACCGCCCGATGATGCTGCGCACCGAGATGTGCTCCGTCCGCCCGGGCACGCCCGGCCGCAGGCAGCAGATGCCGCGCACGAACAGCTCCACCTCCGTGCCCGCCTCGCTCGCGCGCACGAGCCGCGCCATGACGTCCGCGTCGTTCATGGAGTTGACCTTGATGCCGATGTATCCCGCCGGGCCGAGGCGCGTCTGCGCCTCGATGTGCGCCATCAGCTGCGGCTTGTAGCCCTCCGGCGCGAGCCAGAGCGCCTCCGTCTCGCCGACGGTCTCGCCGCGCGCGAGCCGGTCGAACGTTTTCGCCGCGTCGCGCCCGATGGCCGGGTCGCTCGTCAGCAGCATGAGGTCGGTGTACTGTTCGGCAGTCTTTTCGTTGTAGTTGCCGGTGCCGACCTGCGTGTAGTAGCAGATGCCGCCGGGACACCGCCGCGTGATGAGGCACAGCTTTGTGTGCACCTTGTATTTCGTCAGGCCGTAGAGGATGCCGCACCCCGCGTCCTCGAGCATGCGCGAGTAGTCGATGTTGCTCTGCTCGTCAAAGCGGGCGCGCAGCTCGAGCAGGCACTGCACCTGCTTGCCGTGCTCGGCCGCGTAGGCCAGCGCCGCCGCGATGCGGCTGCTGCCGGCGAGCCGGTAGAGCGTGATCTTGATCGACACGACGTCCGGGTCGTCCGCCGCCTCGTACAGCAGGTCGACGAACGGGTTGATGCTCTGGTACGGCAGCGCGAGCAGCAGGTCGTGCTGCGCGAGATAGGCAAAGTAGTCGCCCTTTTGCAGCGCCACGTTTTTGGCCGGCGGGATCTCGGGACACGTCAGCCCCGCGAGGTCAAACTCCCCCGGCATCGTGAGCACGAACGACAGATCCGTCGGCGCGCTCGTCACGAACAGCTGCCGCTTCGGCAGCCCGAGCAGCTCGCGCGCGAGCGCGCGCATCTCGTCCGAGATGCGGCCCTGCACCTGCGCGCGCACCGGCTCGAGC
>OGYJ01001652.1_pt1 | contig 17375 bp, 13 predicted proteins | sample 1576531 | NCBI WGS metagenome assembly OGYJ01 (sample SAMEA3541574, study PRJEB24748) | human gut metagenome | biome: human gut; feature: human-associated habitat; material: faeces | place: China | collected 2012 | reverse complement strand
GCCTCGCGGTAAATGCCGTTCACCGTGCCGATTATACTGTTTATTTCCTTCATCTCGACTTTAAGCATAGTGGTACCTGCCCCTCAGCTTTATCAGACAAGTCGCCGAAAGCACCAGCGCCAGCGCTTCCGCAACCACTATCGCGCACCAAACGCCCGTAAGCCCGAATATAGCGGGCAGCAGAAGCACGCTGAATATCTGAAAGACAAGCGTTCTGCCGAAAGATATCAGCGCCGAGATAAGCCCGTTGTTGAGCGCCGTGAAGAAAGACGAAGCGTAGATATTGAAGCCCGAGAGCAGGAACGAGAGCGAGTATATGCGGAAAGCCCGCTCGGTCATGGCGTAAAGCTCGGGGTCGTAGCCGACGAATATCTTCGCGAGAAGCGGCGCGGCAAGCTGCGCGATCATAGCGATGACGAGCGCCGCCGTGCCGATTATGCGCAGGCTTTTGCGCAGTATGCTTTTCAGCTCGTCATGATTTTTCGCGCCGTAGTGGTAGCCGGTAACGGGCGCAGTGCCTATCGAGTAGCCGACGTACATACCTACGAATATAAAGCTGACGTACATTATAACGCCGTATGCCGAAACGCCGTTTTTGCCCGTGAGCCGCATGAGCTGATAATTGTAGAGCATATTTACCAGCGACATAGAAACGTTTGTCATAAATTCCGAAGAGCCGTTGGTGCAGGTCTTAGCCAAAGCTTTGCCGTCGAAATGCGTTTTGCCGAGGCGCAGATCGCTGCTGTTTGGTGATATGAAATATATCAGAGGTATGATCCCGCCGATGCACTGGCTAATGGCGGTAGCCGCCGCCGCGCCCGCAACGCCTTTGTGCAGCACCGCGAGGAAAAACCAGTCGAGCACCATATTTGAAACGCCCGCCGCTATCGTGACGTACAGCCCAAAATGCGGCTTTTCGGCGGTAACGAAAAAGCTCTGGAAAACGTTTTGCAGCATGAATGGCACGAGCGCCAGCATTATTATCCTGCCGTAGGTAACGCAGTAGCCGAGCATATCTGCGTCCGCGCCGAGCGCCTGAGCTACGGGGCGCATTAGCGCTATCCCCAGCAGGGTGAACACCGCGCCCACGCTTGTCAGCGCGTATATCAGCAGCGAGAATATCTCGTTAGCCTTATCCTTCTGCTGCTGACCCAGCTTCATAGATACCAGCGCGCTGCCGCCCGCACCGACCATAAAGCCCACCGCGCCGAATACCATAAGGAACGGCATGATAAAATTCACGGCGGCAAACTGGGTAGAGCCTGCGTAATTCGATACGAAAAAGCCGTCTACCACGCCGTATATCGAGGTGAATATCATCATCACGACAGAGGGCAGAGTAAAGCGCAGCAGCCGCGAGTAAGTAAAATGATCTGATAACCTAATTTTCATATAGATATACTCTCCTTTATGTACGAAATCGTACATTGCTTATTATAGCAGGAATAGCGGCAAAGTCAAGCGCGTTCATGATTTTTTTACAATGATGTTTTCAAAACTCACCTTTTGTAATGACCTCATGTTGAAATTTGTCAAAAAATATGCTATAATAAGACAGATAATATATTGAAACTCAAATATTCTCAAATAAAGGGGAAGAATGAAGTATGCAGGATATTGGCGAAAGGCTCAGCTCTTACGAGCCGCTTTGGGAAAACTGGTATAGAGAAAGCTTTATCGGCGGCGGCTCTTTCGGCAAAGTGTATAAGCTGCGGCGCGATTTTTACGGCGAAACAGCTTACTCGGCGGTAAAGATAATACCTATAATAGTAAACGACGCGCTGAAGCCGAAGAATGTGGATACGCAGACCTATATAGAGCAGCGGCGCAGCGCCGTGGTGCAGGAGATAAAGAATATGCACAAGCTCGAGGGCTACCCCTACCTCGTTCACTGCATAGCCGACTCTATAAAAGATATTCGCGGCGATAACGGCGAGCTTGTAGGCTTCGACGTGCTGATACAGATGAATTACTACACCGCCCTTGCCGACGAGATGAAGCGGAGCGGCGCGCTGGATACCGCGCAGGTGCAGAAGCTCGCCACGCAGATAGCCGCCGCGCTGAAAGCTATGCACGATATAAATATGCTCCACCGCGACGTAAAGGTAGAGAACATATTCATCGACGAAAACGGCGATTACCTGCTGGGGGATTTCGGCGTATCGAAACAGGGCGAATCGAGCAGCTGCTCTACCCTCGCGGGCACTCAGCCTTTCATAGCGCCCGAAGTATGGAATGTTCAGCGCACCAACCGCCGCTACGCCAATACCGCCGACATCTACTCATACGGCATAACGCTCTACTACCTGCTGAATGACAATATGCTGCCGCTGACCGAGGGCAGCTTTACGGAAAATCAGGTGAACGACGCTATATTCGCGCGGCTGAACGGAAAAGCATTCCCCCCGCCGAAAAACGGCTCGGCGCTGCTGAAAGAGATAGTTATGAAATGCTGCGCCTACCGCCCCGAAGACCGCTTTCAGGACGCGGGCGAGATAATAGAAGCGTTTAATAACGGCAAGGTCGAGAGCCGCTGTCAGCCTAAGATAATGCCGAAGCCAGCCGCTAAGGACGCCTACGCTACCGTTTACGCTGGCGAGGGCGAAGAGCCGCAGAGGGCGCAGCAGAAAAACCGTCCGCAAAACGTTTCGCCTGTTTCGCCGGTGATAAACCGCCGCACGCCTGCAAGACCTCAGCAGCGCCAGCCGCAGTATCGCGCCGGCAATGTGAATGACCCTAACCCCGGCGGGCGTTATCCCACGGGGCAAAGACCCGCGCCGCGGCAGTACGGCTCTTACAGACCAAACAATTCATACCGTCCGAACGGGCAGTACGGCACATACCCGCCGCGTGGAACATACCGCCCCGCCCCTGCGCCTGCGCCGAAAAAGCAAAAGCGCAGCCCTTTCGCAGTGCTCTCGGTGATCATCACGATATTCACGGTGGCGATAACGGTGCTGCTGGTGCTTTATGTGCTGGATATGGAGGACGGCGAGAGCGGCGCGCAGGCTAAGCTGTACGAATACACATACGATATGAATGAGGGAAGCTTTGAAGATGGATACGAACCGTACTATTTACTACAAACCGAAGCCCGCGAAAACGGCTTCGCTGCTGATAATAGATAAGCTCTGCAAGCCCACGGTGGTGACCCTTACGGGAGATAAAACGCTGGGGCGCGATTATCCGCAGGCAGACTGCGATATACGTCTGCTCTCGCAGATAGTCAGCCGCCGCCACGGCGAATTTATATTCGACGACTCTGACGGCGCGTATTACTATATCGACAACAACAGCTACAACGGCACATACATAAACGGCGAGCGCCTAGCGCCGTACAACGACCGCGGCTCGCGCGCATACCGCCTTTCAGACGGCGATATTATCCGCATAGACCACGCCGAGCTTCATTCGCCGCACCCCGACGCGGTGCTGATAGTTTTCAGCACGAGCTTTGATATGAACGAGAAATGGAGCACGCTGGATATTAGCCGCATGGACGCGCTGAGCATCGGCAGGGGCGAGAACTGCACCCTGCGGCTGGGCGGCCTTATGGCTTCGCGCTGCCACGCTATGATGCTGCACGAGGGCGGCTGCTGGTATATAGAGGATAACGGCAGCACCAACGGCGTGGGCGTGAACGGCGAAGAGATCTCGCGGCAGACGCGGCTTTTCGACAACGACGTTATACGCATAGCGAACACCACGCTCGTCATGACCCACGGCAGGCTTTTTTACAATAACGGCGGAAAAGAGCGCTCGGCGCTGATGGTGGATATACGCGCTAAGAAAGTAGACTTCGGCAGAAAGACCCTGCTGAAAGATATACGCGCCGAGTTTGAAAACGGCGACTTTGTGCTTATACTCGGCGGCTCGGGCGCGGGCAAGACCACGCTTATCCGCGCGATATTGGGCGAGAGTAAGGCTGAGGGCAGGATAATACTAAACGGGCAGGACTTATACAAAAATTTCAAGAACATGAAATCGCAGATAGGCATGGTGCCGCAGTTCCTCACCCTGCGCAAGAACGACACCGTGCGCAACACGCTGATGGATACGGCGGGCATAAAGCTGGGCAGCTGCACCAAGCAGGAGCGCGAGCAGAGGGTGGATAATATACTCGAACACGTCGGCATAAAAGAGCACCAAAACAAGCTGATAGGTCAGCTAAGCGGCGGTCAGCAGAAAAAGGCGGCGGTGGCGAACCAGCTCGTCGGCTTTCAGAAGGTATTCATCTGCGACGAGCCTGACTCGGGACTGGACGCGGCTTCGCGCACGCAGCAGATGGAGATACTGAAAGAAATATCGCAGGAAAACAAGATAGTAATGGTGATAACCCACGAGCCGGACGACGCAGTGCAGGTGATAGACGGCGTGAAAAAGAGCCTTTTCACCAAGGTGATAGTGCTGGCGCGAAACTCGGTAGACCGCGCGGGACACCTAGCCTTTTACGGAAGCGTGGAAAACGCGCTGGCGTTTTTCGGCGTGAGCAGATTGCAGGACATAATGATAGAGATAAACCCGCCTGCCGAGGGCGGCAAGGGCAGGGCGGACGAATACATCCGCAAATACAAAATGCTGACTGGGGGCAGGAACATTGGATAACGCATCATTCGCGGCGCAGACCTCGATATACTTCAAAAAGATACGGCGAATAGCGCTGAAAGAGAAGTTTTGGAAATTCGTAGTGTTCGCGGCGATAATCTCGCTGATAGTGGCGCTGGTGGTCGGAAAAGATATGTTCACCACCTACGAGGCTACGAAATCGGGCTTTTTCTCGATAGCCTCGGCGGGGATATGGATAGGCATATTCAACTCTATACAAAATATCTGCAAAGAGCACGAGATAATACGCGCCGAGTACCGCTCCGGCATGAAGATCTCGGCATACGTCACGGCGAACGTGCTTTGGCAGTTTATCATCTGCTTGATACAGTCGGTGATAATGACGGCGGTATGCGTGGCTTTTATCGACTTTAACAGCGAAGGCATAATCATGCCCGCGATAGCGGAATATTTCATCACTATACTGCTCATCACATTCGGCGCGGACATAATGGGCATAATGATAAGCTCGATAGCGGGCACGCCCACCACCGCCATGACGATAATGCCATTCGTGCTGATATTGCAGCTAATAATGAGCGGCGTGCTTTTCGACCTTACGGGCTGGAGCGAGAAGATCTCTTACATAACTTTCAGCAAGTGGGGCATGAGCGCTTTTGGCAGCACCGCCGACCTAAACAGCGACGCTTTTCCGCTGAAACTCAGTGAGGTCTTCCCGCAGGTGGTGAAGCTTGAAACTGAGGACTGCTACGACCACACTGCGGGCAACCTCATGAGCGCGTGGGGAATGTGCGCGCTGATAAGCGCAGTCTGCTACGTCGTGAGCATACTCAGCCTGAAAATAAGAAACCACGACTCCTAACTTGCGCAGGGGGGATTAGGCAAGATGAAAGTGAAGAAAGACGAACTGAAAATAAAGGCACAGCGGGCGTTTGCCATGCCGAATATGACATTTGATATAAGCATAAGCACCCACAGCGGGCTTGTGCGCGCGGTGAACGAGGACAGCTTTTCGCTGAACGGCTACCGCAGGCGGCGGGAGAAGAGCACGCTTACCTACCGCGAGCAGATGACGGGCGGGGCTTTTATGCTGGAAGTCTGCGACGGCATGGGCGGCGAGGCTTGCGGCGACCTTGCGGCTGAAACGGCTGCGGTGTACAGCGCGGCGCTTTTTGAAAAGCTCAACACCCTGCCCGCCGAAAGGCTCGATGGCGCGGTGAACGAGTACGTCGCGAAGGTGAACGGCGAGATATGCCGCCTGCTGGGAAACAGCGGCTCTCATCGCGGCGGCACTACCTTTGCGCTTGTGTATATCCGCGGCGGGGTGGCTTACCCCTTTTCATTGGGCGACAGCAGGATATACCTCTGCGCGGGCGGGAACATCGACCAAATAAGCTTTGACCACACGCTTGCTATGCGCAAGTACATGGCGAACATCTACACGCTCGAGGAGGCGGAAAATAGTCCCGACAGCCATAAGCTTACGCTTTTTCTGGGCGTAGACGCAGAGGGCAGAGGGCTTACGGCGCAGACCTACGAGCCTATACAGCTCGAGCGCGGCATGAAGCTGCTGCTTTGCAGCGACGGCCTTTACGATATGTGTCCGCAGGAGGAGATAGCGCGGATAATGTCGGGCGAAACGCTCGGCTGCGCGAAAGAGCTTGTAAAAAGTGCGCTGGCGCACGGCGGCATAGACAACATAACCTGCGCGGCGGCGGGATTTATAAAGTAAAACAACACCAAAAACGGGAGGAAGCTTCAAAAAGGCTTTCTCCCGTTTCTTAATATCAGTACCTAAAAATCACTTTTCGCATTTATGCCGAATGTGTATGATCTGCGGTTTACTTGGTGGTGATGACCTTTACGTCAGACCAGTCGCCGTAGATCTTCTTGCCGCCTACGGTGGTGTAGCTGCGTACTTTTACGAAATATGTCTTGCCCGATCTCAGCTTGCTTACGCTCAGCGAGGTCGTGCTGTTGGTCTTTACATACTTCGATCTGCCGTTCTCAAAGTCGGAATTGTTGGCGTATTTGAGCTGGTAGCCGTCAGCCATGCTCTGCTTTTTCCACTTTGCGGTAAATCCGCCCTTGGCCGCCTTTATCTTGGTTATCTTCTGCTTAGCGGTGGATATTTTGAAAGTTTTGCTGAAGCTTCCGCTGTATTCGCCGCAGCCCTTTACGGTAACGGTAGCCATGCCTATATTCTTGTTATTGGAGTAAGAAACGGTGAAGTCTTTATTTAGTGTGAGCTTTTTGCCGCCGAGGTATGCGCGGACTTCGGGGGTCTTGGTCTTGCCGTCGTAAACGTACTTGCTGCTGGAAAGTTTTATGCGCGCTTCGGAGATGAGGCGCAGGCTCTCGGGCTTGTTGCAGTGCATTTTTGCGGACTTTATGTCTTTTCTGAAATCGCCCTCTATGGCGTTCCACTCGTCGGCGCTGCCGGTGTACCAGATGTTCTTTACGGGCGAGTCGGCGAAAGCTTCCGTGCCGATGGTCTTTACGCTCTTAGAGATTATGACGGTCTTGAGCGAATCGCAGAGCGAGAATGCGGAGCTGCCGACGCTCTCTACGCTTTCGGGTATCTTTACGGTATTGAGCGAGGTGGCGGCGAACGCCGCTTCGCCAATGGTCTTTACGCCGGGCTTGATGTCAACGCTTTCGAGGGATAAGCACATCGAGAAAGCCGCGTCGCCTATGCTTTCAACAGATGCGGGTATGGTTATGCGGTAAAGCGCCATGCAGAGCATGAAAGCGCCCTCATCTATCTGCGTAACGCTGTCAGGTATCTTGACGCTGAAAACCAGCGCGCCCGCGAATGCGCCGCTGCCTATGCGCTTTACGCCATCGGGTACTTTAGCCGTGCCGACAACGTAGTTTGCGCTTACGAGTACATCGTTTACCACAACGTACTGGTTTTCTGCGACCTTATTGTTCAGCCATGCGCTCTCGAGAAAAGCCAACATGCCGAAGTCCTGCACGGTAGAGGGTATGGTAATATCGCTGAGGTTTTCGCAGGCGTAGAAAGCCATATCGCCGATGCTCTCAACGCCCTCGGGGATAACTATTTTCTCGAGGGTGGTGTTTTCCTGAAAAGCGGCCTCGCCTATAGCGGTAACGGGCTTGCCGTCTATCTCAGCGGGAATGGTGAGCGACTTAGCCTTGCTCTTAAAGCCGGTGATGGTGATATTGCCGTCGTTGTCGGCTTTATATTTCAGACCCTTAGGCACACTTGCCTCAGCGGTGATGTCGGCGGTGTTCACGTCAGCGGCGCTTTCGTCGGCAGACTTAGTATCAGCCGCGCTGTTCTCCTCTGTTTCGGACGAGGTATCTTCAGCAGAGTCGGAAGAATCATCGGTATCCGCAGCAGTGGAAGTATCGTCCGCGAGCGAGCTGTCATCTGCGCTGTCAGAAAGAAGGCTTTCGTAAGCGTCGATCAGGTCGGGCGAAGCCGCAGGCTCAGCAAAAACGGCGGCAGAAGAGCCGAAAGTAAGGGTAACGGCAAGCGCCGCAGCCAATATTTTTTTCATAGTGCATATCTCCTTATATCAGTAACGTTTGAGTTGCCTTTTGTTTTATGAATAAATTATAACATCTCAAAGCGTGGATGTCAATGAAGATAAGGAGAAATTAAGATTTTTCAAGGGGAAAACCAAGAAAATTGGAAAATATAAGAGTAAAAGTATTAACAAAATATTCGATATGTGTCAATTTCGCCGTAAAAATGCAAGTTTCGCCGCAATTATTGAAAGACGTGTCGAAAAATGGTAGAATAAAAGAGGGCAGGGGGTCAGCCGTGGTGGGTCTCGATACCCGCGAGGTAATCGGCGGACACCTTATAGAACTTTGCGAGTTGGATAAAGAGGTGAAGGGGTATCTCGCGCTTGCCGCTTTCGTAAAGCTGGTACTGCTGGCGGGTGATGCCGAGGATCTTTGCGACTTTTTCCTGCGAGAGGTCGTTATCCTCGCGCATATCGCGTATACGCTGATAAAAATACATACAAACTGCTCCTTAGCTATTTAGTTATTATGTAGATTTTATCACATATAGCGCGTAAAAGGCTTGATTTGCATTCATACAAATGCTATAATTATCTTGCACGCAAATAAATGCAAATATACTGATACAACGGAGGTAAAAACTATGAAAAAATTAACAGCGGCGGTATGTGCGGTGCTCATCGCGATGAGTATGGTAGGCTGCGGAAGCAGCGGCTTGTCAAGCAAAAAACACAGCAAAAACAACGCAGGCTCTGCAAGCGCCGGCGCGGGCGATAACAGCGCTTCAGACTCCAAAAAGTCGGTAATGGACGTTATTGCAGGCGGCGCGGCAGCAGACGATGCGGATATCGAGATAAACACCGACTACGAATACAAGACCTTACTCGGCGATGGCGTAAACACCGATAAGGCGCAGCTCGACAGATATGTAAACTCCTGCATGAATTTGGCTAAGGCGATAGCGGCTGACGATTTTGAGGCTTACAAAAAAGCAGTGAATCTTGAGCTGATGAATGAGATCGAACCGGAGGAAAGCGAGAGGGCACAGGAAAAGTTTGACAACGCACACGATGATTTTGAAAGCACAAGTGTAAGGAGCGAGCTGCTGGAACAAAACAAAATAATGAAAGTGTATTTGCAGGAAGAAAAAGAAGATGCTCCCGACGGATATTCTTACTGTACCACAGCATTTGTGATGATGGTAATGGAATGTGAGAACAATATGGGATATTTGTCTTTTGGCTTCATTTTACTCAACGTTGATGGAAAGCTATTGCCTTTTCTTAACGGTACCGACACCGTAACGCTCGAAGAAATGGAAGAAACAGACAGCGAATTTGACGCTGAGAACGGCTCGGGTGATTCCGAGTACGATAAAAAATCGCAGCTGAAAACCGCAAACAGCAACAGCAAGACGGCTTATGTTGCTTTGGCTGAGAATTTGGCGGACGCCGAGACCTGCGGCTACCCGATGGACAGCGTATTTTCGGGCAGCTGCGATGAAAGCTGGCAGGTAACGCCAGACAAGGTGTATGACGCGAGCGACCCCGAAAGTATCAGCGAGGGCGGCGCGAAAAAGATAGCTCAGGCGCTTTGCGACAACGCCGACTCGGGATATTTTATAGTGCTGAGGGTACAGCTAAACGGCAGCGACGGGTTTGCAGTGCAGTGGACGAGCGACCCCTCGGGCGGCGTTTTCGGGCAGTACCCGAATGCGATAATGTCAGAAGCGTATGACGGCGGCGGGCTTAGCTTTGGCGAGTATCATGAGTAAAAATATTGATATTGAGGTGCACATATGAAAAGATCAACTAAAAAATTTACTGCCGCAGTAGCGAGCGTTGCTGTGGCAGGGCTTGCTATCGGGTTGGTATTATCACTGTGGACGCGTCCTGCGGTGGTGGTCGACCACAGTGCCGCCGATACATCTAGCAATACTGTGATACCCATGAATACTGAGCAAAAGACGTATGACGAAAACAACATCGGCGAGCTGTATTGCAAAGCCGTAGATGAAGAGCATATAGGCAGTTCGGAAGCGGTTCAGTTTATGGATGATGAGCTGCTGGTAGTTGCGCAGGACGGCGTTGCAAAAAGCTACATAGAAGAGCTTGCGGAAAAATACGGCGCAGAGATAGTCGGCGAGATAGAGCAAACGGGCGATTATCAGTGGCAAATTTCAGATGTAAAGACACTTGATGAGCTTAAACAGCTTGCCGAGCAGGTGAAGCAGGAAGAAGCCATAGTGTCAGCAGATGTGAATTATGTAAGCAATATCGGCAGCGAAAGCGTAGACTATGATATAAATGTGGGAAAAGAATGGAGCGATGATTTTCTTAAAGGATATGATCCATTAAAAAACAAAGTCAAACTTTCTGCGGATGATAAAATGTGGAATATGAAAGCAATAAATGCCCCAATGGCTTGGAAATCAATGGAGTTGAAAAAAGATAATATCGAGCCAGTCAAAGTCGGATTGATAGACAACGGTTTTGATACAAAACACGAGGATCTTGGTTTTGCAGAAAACGGTGTGTTCTATTTGAATGGAGCGAACAGCAATGAGGATAGAGATATAGATACAAATGTTAAAACAGAAGATATTCTTTCCCACGGAACACACGTTGCCGGAATAATGGCTGCAAAAAGCAATAATAAAGAGGGTATTTGCGGTGTATATCCATATGGAAACTTACTTTTATATGGAGTATCGTATTGGGGTTCAGCCAAAAAAACGGAAGATATATATGAGGATAAGTACTCAGAAAATGCCGTTTCTTCAATGATGGAAAAAATTTATTTTTCAGAATTGATATTAAGAAATGTAAAGGTGATAAACTGTTCATATGGTGACGAATCCGGCGTGTTAGTTGAATATGGAAATGAAAAAGAAAAGGAAGCGGAATTAGCTGATTTGGAAGACAGAGCAAATTTGCTTGGAGATTTCCTTAATAGACTAATAGATAAAGGATATGACTTTGTTATTTGTTCATGTGCGGGAAATGATTCGAATAATGCTGTTGAAATAAAGAAAAAAGATTTTAGAAAAACGATAAATACCAAAAATGTAGATTCTAAATATGCTTCTACTCTGAATTACATAAAAGCAAATAATAAATTTGAAAAAGTTTCATCAAGGATAATTGTTGTAGGAGCTGTAGATGTAAATTTAAAAAGATCATATTATTCAAATCTTAATTGTGACATATATGCTCCGGGAGGAATTGAAAAATGCAGAATATTCTCTACTGTCCCAGACATGGAGAATATAGCTAAAGCAGAGAATTATACTGGAACATATGGTTATAAAATGGGCACTTCCATGGCTGCTCCGCACGTTGCGGGCGTATGCGCTGACGTTTGGAGCATTGATAATACCCTTACCGGTGAGAAGGTAAAAGAGATAGTCTGCGGGTCTGTTACCGACGCTTCAAAAAAGGATTATCCGGTGGTGGATTGCTTTAAGGCCGTAGAATGGGCATTCAAGGAAAAGAAAGAAAACGGAGGCCCTGTTGCAGAGCCGCTGTATGGCGAAGTTATGGGCTGGGTCACAGACAGTAGCAATAAAAAGCTTAAAGGCGCTGTTGTAACGGCTGTGAACAAAGCCGACAGATCAGACAAAACTACCGTGAAAACCGACCGCTACGGACATTTTGAGCTGCTGCTCGCTGCTGGCGATTATAAGCTTAGCGTTACAAAGAACGGTTATCAGAAAGCCGGTACAGAGGTATCTGTAAGCGGCGGAGAGGTAAATTATCTTTCGGATTACATCAAGCTAAAGAAAAATCTTACCAAAGCCGAAAAGTATGCTAAAGCGGTAATGGATAATGAAGATATGTGGCTATCTTCATTTAATAAACTGAAAATATTAGGTGATGGAAATTATTGCTGGTTTGAAGATCTTGACTTTGACGGAGAAAAAGAGTTCGTTATTGGAGGGTCAACGTGGGAAGATGAAGGATGTTGGATTCCTTCAACCAAGAGATACTTTGCTTATAAAATTACTTCTGATGGGAAGCTAAAAAGAATTGATGGTTATCATGATACTGATAACATACAATTTATATCTTTTTTTGCAAATTATAACTATGTTGATTTTAAAGGAAATCAAGGTTTTAATGACATTGGTATGGAGGTTATTAAACATACTGATACCGGAAAATATGAACGCGTATATTTAGGCGCTGCAACGGGTGGCGACTACTATAGTTTTTGTACGGTAAATTTTACATCAGAAAAAAAGGTTGAGAAAATATTGACGGGTTTCGATAATACGTCAGACATGATTACCGAAAATCAATATTGGGATGTTATTATAGATCCTGTTGCTAATTATATGGAAAATACGCTTCATTGCGATAATTCTGTAATTACTATACCTTGTACAAGCCTATCTAAAAAAATAACTGCTAATGGTTATGGATGTTATGATTATCTTAGCAAAGAAGATAAAATGTCAGCATTGGTAAATTCGTTTAATGGAAACAAACTTACTGTAACTGATAAAGAAAGTAATGTGGTTTCAAATTATATGGCAAAAGCCAGAACATTGACTAGAGATGGCAAATATGTTTCAAGCAACAGTGATCCTGATGGTGATACAGTTTATCAAATGCCGGAAAAATATTAAAATCCGTCAGATATTTATACAAGGAGGTAACAACAAATGTCTGCAAATAGATCTAAAATATTACTCTTCACATTGGCTCTCACCCTCACCCTCTCCGCCTGCGGCAGTACTGAAAATGACGACACCCGTTCGCGTGAAACTGCGGCTGCTACCGCGCAAAACGGCTCTCAGCAGTCGGCGGACGGGCAGGGTCAGCAGACCACTAAGCAGTTCGAGTCGTCTGATACGGCTAAGGATAAGCTTGACGAAGCGCTGGGACTGAAAGAGCAGTCCCCAGCCCTTTCCGAGGACGAGCTGAAAGAAAAGCTGGAAGCCGAAGCGGGCGCGGCGGCGAGCAGGTGGTACTATGACGATTACGACGGTGATGGTACTAAGGAGGCTTTTGGGCTTATCGGCAAGGATGAAAATAAGATAATTGCGGTGTACGGAGTAGACAGCGAGGGAAATGTAACGCTGATGCGCGACAGCTTTTGGGGCACGAATTACAATGTAGCTTTTGATTCGCTCGTGGAATACGGAGGCAAAAAGTATTTTTCAGTCGATACAAACTGCGGTGGTTCCGGTGCGGTATCGTCGGTATTTTCTTTTAAAGACGGCAAACCTTTTGAGCTTGCGCTTTCAAAAAGCGAGGAGCTTTTCGGCTTCTATGCTGATGAGGACGGTGCGTTTACGCGTGAAGAAGGCTCGTGGGCGCATGACAGAGCGCGAGTTGACCTCGAGTATGATGAAGCCTCTCAAGATTTCACGATAGCCAGCAAGCCTGCCGACAGCGGCGAATGGAAGCAGGCGTATATCGACTACATAGATAATACGATAGCCGAAAATTTCAGCGATTCTTCTATGTTTTTCGAGGTTTCGCAGTTCGCGATAATTGATATTGACGGCGACGAAGTGCCTGAGGTTTTTTACGATTCGGGCTTCGGCGCGGGCGGTTCGGGTCTGCTGACGTATGCTGACGGCGAAGTTTCAGAGATACACGGCGGCAACAGCTCGGGCATTTCCTATATCGAAGCGGGCGGCATATTCAAGTACAGCAGCGGACATATGGATTCTTTTACCGACGATATTTACACGATAAGCGGCGGCAAGCCTAAACTAAAACTCAGTGGAAAATATTATCTGCCTGACGGTGCATATACAGGTACGGGCGATGTGCAGGACTATTACGAATACTACATAAACGATGCGCAAGTGCCGAGGGGAGTGTACGAAAAGAAGCTTGCGGCGGCTTTCGACCAGTCGTCCGCGAAGTGGGCGCTCGACGGCGAAACTTACACATATTACGACATAACGAGCGCGATACAGGGATATTAAATTGAACGGAGTGATGAAAAATGTTTTGTCCGAAATGCGGGGCGCAGCTGCCCGACGTAGCGAAGTTTTGCAATAAGTGCGGGGCAGACCTGCGTATGTTGAGCGAGGTACAGCCGAGAAGAGAGAGTTCATATCAGTATGCCGAATATGGCTATTCAAAGTCTGCGGCGGTGAAAAAACCTCGTGCGGCTAGAAAAAAGAAGAAAAAGTCTAATCTGATGGCGGGGATATTGGCAGTGGTTTTGGTGGTAGGAATATTTGTCGCTGTGCTTGTTCCCAGCACGATAAATTACAATAAAAAATCTAAGCTGAAAACTGCTAATTCAAATGCCAAAACAGCGGCAATTTCTGTAATGGAAGTGTTTGAAGATGCAGAAATAAGCGGATTAGAACCATATGACATCATGTATGACGAGAGTGCTGAAAATAAGCATTTTATCGAACCCGGAAAAACATACGATGCCAGTGACCCTGACAGTATATCTGATGCTGGAGCTAAAGCGGTGGCTATGGTGCTTGCAGAAAACGGCGGTGAGGCGGGTTACTTTGTATTGATAGATACTTTTGTTGACGACAAAGAGCGCTTTGTAATACAATGGAAAGCGGATAAAGACAGCGATATAATAGGTCAGTACTCCTTTGAACAGCAAGAAAGTGACGATGATCTGCATTATTTCTATTATTCGTCTATTGACAGCGACTTTGTTACATGGGACTCCTACAAAGAAAAACACCCCCGCTGGGGCAAGTATTATAAAAACTAAGGTATGGGAAGTGATGATAAATGTTTTGTCCGAAGTGCGGGGCGAAGCTGCTTGACGAAGCTATGTTTTGCGGCAAATGCGGGGCTGACCTGCGGCAGGTGGACAGAAGCGAGCCGCCAGCACCGCTAAAGCTTCCTGATCCGCCGAAGCCGAAAAAAGCGCAAAAGCCTGCCCCTAAGCCTAAACCTAAACCAAAGCCGAAACCGAAACAGCCGAAAAATCCCGCGCCTGCCAAACGCTCGGCTCAGAAAAAACGCGCGCCGAAGAAAGACGATTTTATCTACTCAAAGCCTGTGATGGTAAACCCTGCGGTCGCGGCATTTTACAAGAAGTCGAGGCTAAAAAAGCGGGCCTTGGCAGCGGCGGTGATAGTCGTGGTGCTTGTCACGATAGCCGTACCCTCAGTGCTGATGATAAATTATCACAAAAAGACGCAGCTCAAAACCGCCAATGCCAACGCCAGAATAGCCATAAACGCTATGATGGATAATCTGTCAGACGCGGCAAATATGGGCATTCCCTTGTACGAATTGTTATTTTTCGATTATGACAGGGATAAGGACTACAACGTGGAGCTTTACAAAACGTATGACGCAAGCGACCCCGAAAGTATCAGCGAGGGCGGCGCTAAAAAGATAGCGCAGGCGCTTTCAAAGCTGGACTCGGGAGCGGGCTATTTCATTATCATGCAATCGGGTACAGCCGGTTATGGCGGTGAGCGTATGGTGATACAGTGGAAAGCGGAGCCGGACAGCAAGATAATAGGGCAGTGCGTTATGGATATAGGCAAGGAATGGCCATCTTACCACGGCTACGAGGTCTATGACGAGATAAGCTGGGATTCATACAAAAAAGAGCGCCCCACCTGGGGATTTTATTATTAAAATGGAGGAATAGGATATGTTTTGTCCGAAGTGCGGAAATCAATTGGCAGACAGCGCAAAGTTTTGCGATAAGTGCGGAGCGGTAATGCCGCAGACGAATGCGAATAGTGCGGGCACATATGGCGAATATGAAAATATGAACACGCAAAGCACATCGAATAAGCAGGGCACGCAGCCGTACATGGGCGGCGCACAGCAGTCAGCGCCCGCGCAGAACGGCGATATGATACCGATGGTGCTCTCGCTGGTGTGCGCGGTGGTAATGCTAATCTCGCCATTCATCAAGCTTTTCAACGTCGATTATCTTTTCGGCGATGAGGACTTTTCGCCCTCACAGATGTTCAGCATAATAAAAGACATCACGGGCGAAGCGAACGAGTACGGCGACCTAGATGGCGACGAGCAGACTATCGTGGTAGTTTCGTACGTCATCATCATCGTTTACGCAGTAATGGCTATACTTGCGCTGGCTTCCATCGTGAAATGCTTACAGCGCATATCGGCTTCCGACAGCGGGCAGAGGGCGGAGTATTTAAAAAACGCATACTCGGCGAACCTCGCGGTATTTTTTGCGAACCTGCTGTTTTTTGGCGTGCTGGAGCTGATAAACGTGCTCGTCACGGCGGAGCTTGAGTCGGATAGTTTGGTGCAGGTGTTCACGGGAAACACGGCGTTTTTCGTGATGGAGATAATAGGCATCATCGGCTACATACTTGCCCGCACGAGATACAGAGCGTACAAATGATTTGGCGGCGGTATATTAAAATATGAACACGAAAAATATAAACATCTTCTGCATGAACTGCGGCCGCAGGCTTACCGCCGAAGCACAGTTTTGCCCGAGCTGCGGCGCTGAGGTGGTGCGGTCAGAACAGCCCAAACAGCAAGAGCAGCCCGAGCAGACAGACCGCTACGCCACGCAGTATGCCGAAGACCCCGTGCCTTACGAGCAGTTTGAGCCGTACGACACGCCGAGGTACGCTCCCCCGCCGAGCGAACCTGCTGCCCGCGGGCAGGAAGTGCCGAAGAGCCTTTACGCGATAGTGCTCTCGCTAACGCTGGCGGGCATGATAGTCGTAGGCGTTATCGGCGGAATGATAATACATTTCACGAGGTCGGGCGGGGAAAAGGTGCATACGGAAGCGCAGGTCGAAAGCGCGGAGTTGGCTCAAACAGCGCAGATCACACAGACCACACAGCCCGCGCAGAGCACCACTGCTGCCGCGCAGAAGCAGGAAGCGCAGACCGAGAAGCAGACAAAGGCGGCGACGGCTAAGCAGACATCTGCGCCGAAAGCGGCTGTAACCACCAAAAAGACCACCAAAAAAACCACAACCACTCAGCCTCAGACCGCTCCTCAGCCCTCAGGCGACGAAAGCGCGGCGGCGGCACGGTCGGGCAAGTCTAATATCGTCAACGGCGGATACGCGGTGTCTGACGGCGAATACATTTACAGCTCGTGCGGCACGCTTACCCGCAGGCGCGCTGACGGCGGGGGCGAAGAAAAGCTGCTCGATACGCAGGTGTACTACCTAAACGTCAGCGGCGGCTGGCTGTATTTCACATCGGTGGACGAAAACAACGCCGTTTGCCGTATGCGCACCGATGGCAGCGGGTACGAGGTGCTTTGCTCAAAGTACAGCTACGAACTTACCCTCTACGGCGGCAGACTGTATTTCTCAGCCGATATGGGCGGCGCGGGGTACGAGATATGCCGTA
>OGYJ01001636.1_pt1 | contig 17458 bp, 16 predicted proteins | sample 1576531 | NCBI WGS metagenome assembly OGYJ01 (sample SAMEA3541574, study PRJEB24748) | human gut metagenome | biome: human gut; feature: human-associated habitat; material: faeces | place: China | collected 2012 | reverse complement strand
ATTAAGGATATGAGTGATAGGACAGAGCTGTTGCAGGAAAAGGCTGATGATCTGGGGCGTGTGAAGAGATATGCTGGTGCAGAGCAGATTGATACGATTATTCGTAAGGTGAAGGAACGGGAGCGTACAGAGCAGCAGATAAGGCAGTATGACAGGTCTTATGGGACAAGATAATGGGAAGGATGGATTGATGATATGAAAGATAATCGAATGGATAATATCGTGGAATGTGCTTATAACATGGATAATGGCTATGTTGAGGTGTGGTTTACAGATGGAAATATGTTGCGGATAAAGTGCGAAGAAGTGGAGGCTGCTCTGATGACAACGGAGCAGTCACTGGCAAAGTTGCATAGGTTGTTGGATAACAAGCCAATAGAGTATGTGGCAATGGCTTTGTCTGGGGAAATGCAGGCATATTGTGATATTGAGGATGAGATGGTTAAGGGAATGTTCGGAACGATTGTGCAGGGGTATCTGAAAAAGGGGTATAATCGGGCTACGGCGGAGATGATGGCTAGGGAGTTTTTTAGGTATGAGAGTTGAGATAATAGTAAATTATATTAAATTGATATCGTAACAGAGCGGTATTATGTTGGAAAACAGATTATTCTATGGTAAACTAATAACAATCAGAAAGCAAGGAAATAAATTTAATTAATAAATGACAAAGGAGAAGAGGGTATGATTATATTTTCTACAAAGTTTTATGTGAATAAAGAATTAACAATGGAAAAATTTAATGAATTGGCATTTGATTGGGTTAATGGTAGTCCACATTATGGATTTAATTCAATATGTTGGAATGGTGAACCACTATATGAAATAGAGACGGAAAAGCAGAAATTATCTATTGTTCAATCTATTGATAAAAAAATATTGGCATTAAGATTGGAAAATAGAGACGATGAGAATGTTATTTGGACGAATGATTTTGTTTATGAGGAAGGCGACATAAATAACATAATATTAGTGAGATTGGCACGTGATGCAGCGGATAAGGAGAGTTATGTATCCAGAAAATTTAATCGTCCAAGATTAATGAAAACGATATTGAAGTTAGGATACGGAGCAATGGATAATGATTTGCCAATCTCAGATAAACCATTTCTTATAAAAGAGGATAATTTGGAGAAAGCAGAAAAAATTATATCTGGAAAAACAAAATATTTACTTCCAGTTGTATATGTAACAAAAAAGTTTATTGATAATAATACAATTTTGGATACAAATGAGTTGGCAAAAGATTTGGCTGGAACTGCACATGTAATGGTTGAGGACAGTACGGAATTATCTTCAAAGTTGAAAGAAAAAACAGATGGAATAAATCCATTTAATGGTGCTGTACATATTTATTATACTGATAAAGTTGGTTCAAGATTTATACCAGACGAGTTTGAAAATGGAAATTCATTTAGAGCGAAGATAGTCAATTCTTTATGTAGGAGACTGGCACAAGTTAAAGTGGAAGACAAATATACATGGGGAACTATTAGATATCAAAATTTGTTAGCTCAATATAGGCAGAATCAACAACAAAATTCAGAACTGGAAAATGCATGTGAAGAAATACTTAAAATTAAGGAAAATGAGCATGCTCAAATAGTGGAAGAGATGGAAGCAGAACTTAATGAGCTTAGAAGCAAGGTTCAGAATTATGAATATGCGTTTCAAAATAAAAGAAGAGAGCAGCATGGCAATATAGTATTTGAGTGTGATGAAACAGAGTTTTATGATGGAGAAATTAAAGATATGATTATGAGATTGCTGCAGAATGAAAAGTCGCAAATGGATACTGATCCAAACCAAGTAGGTTGGAGAAAATATCATGTATTAAAAGCACTTTTGGAGAGCAATGAGATTATTGGAAAAGGAGAAGAATTAGAACAAGAACTGAAAAATATATTAAGTCAAGTAGATAGAATTAGTTCAAAAGACAAAAAAAGATTAATTGAATTGGGATTTATTAGTCGTGAAAATAAACATAACAAATTATATTTCCATGGTGATGATAGATATATGATTACATTAGGAAAGACACCTGGAGATTCACGTGCTGCTGCCAATGCCGCATCAATTGCGATAAATACAATTGTGTGTTAAAAAATGGCTCCATTTTGGCTCTAAAAAATTTAGACGAGGTACACAAAAATGCGAAATAAGATGAATATGAAGAATAAAACGCACAAATGTGTACTGAGAAACAGCCAGATAAATCTCTCAGCCCAAGAGTTTGAATAATTTTCAAAAGCTCGCAAAGCCTAGTAAAATGGGCATTTGCGAGCTTTTTGTTTTTATGTTTGGTTACAAATTATATTCTTAATTTCGAGAACTCAAAAGTTAAAATTGCATGAGTGAAAAACAAATGATATAATAAGACTAAAATAAAAGACTATTTGACGTGATAATCGGAGGAAATAACATGTCAGAAAATCAAATAAAAATAACTTATAAACCTTTATGGAAGTTGTTAATTGATAAGGATATGACGAAAACTGAATTAAGAAAGAAAACACAGATAGCACCAAGTACATTTACCAAAATGAACAACGACCAACAAGTATCGTTAGATATTTTAGCTAGGATATGTGTTGAATTGAAATGTGGCTTTGATGATATTGTGGAAATAGAACGATAGTGATATTGCAAAATGAAGAAACATGTACAGATAAATATAGCAAGGTGCTAATAGAAAGGAATTTATAAATGGCAGTTCAAAATAATGCTAATATTGGATTTGAAAAACAAATATGGGATGCGGCTTGTGTTCTTTGGGGACACATTCCGGCAGCAGAATACAGAAAGGTTATCGTAGGACTTATTTTTCTGCGTTATATATCAAGTGCATTTGAAAAACGCTATCAACAGCTTGTTGAAGAGGGTGATGGCTTTGAAGATGATAAGGATGCATATGCAGAAGATAATATTTTCTTTGTACCAGAGGATGCCCGTTGGAGCAAGATTGCTTCTGCAGCACATACTCCAGAAATCGGCAATGTTATCGACGATGCAATGAGAGCCATTGAAAAGGAAAATACAACTCTTAAAAATGTGCTTCCAAAGAATTATGCAGGTCCAGATTTGGATAAGCGAGTATTAGGCGAGGTTGTTGATCTTTTTACCAATATGGATATGGGAGATACAGAAGAAAGCAAAGACCTTCTTGGCAGAACATACGAGTATTGTATTCAGCAGTTTGCAGCATATGAAGGGGTTAAAGGTGGCGAGTTCTATACTCCTGCAAGTATCGTTAAAACAATCGTTGCTATTTTGAAACCATTCAAAAATTGTCGTGTATATGACCCATGTTGTGGTTCAGGTGGTATGTTTGTTCAGAGTGCAAAGTTTATTCAGGCACACAGCGGCAAGCGTGGAGAAATCGCTGTTTATGGTCAAGAGTCTAACGCTGATACTTGGAAGATGGCAAAAATGAATATGGCTATTCGCGGTATCGATGCAGATTTTGGACCTTATCAGGCAGATACATTTTTTAATGATTTACATAAAACACTTAAAGCTGATTTTATTATGGCAAATCCGCCATTCAATCTTTCAAACTGGGGACAAGACAAGTTAAAAGATGATGTTAGGTGGAAATATGGAACGCCGCCAGCAGGAAATGCCAACTATGCGTGGATTCAGCATATGATACATCATCTTGCACCAAATGGAAAAATAGGTCTTGTGCTTGCCAATGGAGCTTTATCATCTCAGTCTAGTGGTGAGGGAGAAATCAGAAAGAACATTATTCAGGCGGACCTTGTAGAGGGGATTGTTGCACTACCTACACAGTTATTTTACAGCGTTACAATTCCGGTTACACTTTGGTTTATGTCTAAGAACAAAAAGCAGAAAGGTAAAACCTTATTTATAGATGCCCGGAAGATGGGTTATATGGTTGACCGCAAGCACAGAGACTTTACAGATGAAGATATTCAGAAGTTGTCAGATACATTTACAACATTTCAAGATGGTACGCTTGAAGATGTGAAAGGATTCTGTGCTGTAGCAGACCTTAAAGAAATCGAAAAGCAGGACTTTATTTTGACACCAGGTAGATATGTTGGTATTGAAGAAGCCCCGGATGACGGAGAACCATTTGAAGAAAAGATGACACGCCTTACATCAGAGCTTTCGGATATGTTTGCAAAGTCTCATGAGTTGGAAAAAGAAATTCGTAGGAAACTGGGGGCGATTGGGTATGAAGTTTAAGCTTTCTGATGTAATGGATTTAATTGGTGGTGGCACCCCAAAGACCAGTAAATCTGAGTATTGGAATGGAACGATTTCGTGGCTATCAGTTAAGGATTTTAACAATGGCTTTCGATATGTTTATGAGACAGAAAAAACGATAACAGAATTAGGTTTGGAAAATTCATCGACTAAACTTTTGCAAAAGGGTGATGTGGTTATTTCCGCAAGAGGAACAGTTGGTGAAATTGCTACAATTCCTTTTCCAATGGCTTTTAATCAATCCTGTTACGGGCTTAGAGCAAAAAGTGGAATAGTTACAAGTGATTATCTGTATTACCTAATAAAGCACAATGTTTCGGTGTTAAGAAAGAATACTCACGGTTCGGTGTTTGATACCATAACACGAAATACTTTTGACAATATTGAAGTTGAAATTCCAAGTATCGAAACACAAGAAAAGATAGCTTCAATATTGAGCGATTATGATAAAAAAATCGAACTGAACAATGCGATAAACAATAATTTAGAGCAGCAAGCTCAGGCAATATATCAACAGATGTTCATTGATAATGCAAGTTCAGATTGGACAGAAGGCACATTGAGCGATATAGCCGATATTACAATGGGACAGTCCCCAAGTGGAAGTAGCTACAACGAAGATGGTAATGGCACCATTTTCTTCCAAGGTCGAGCTGAATTTAGTTTTAGATTTCCAACCGTTCGCCTTTATACAACTGAACCGAAGCGAATGGCTTGTGCTAATGACACTTTAATGAGTGTTCGAGCACCTGTCGGCGACCTTAATGTGGCTCATACCGATTGTTGTATCGGTCGAGGACTTGCGGCTATTCATTCCAAGAATAATCATCAATCATTTGTGCTATACACAATGTTTTCTCTCAAAAAACAATTAGATGTTTTTAATGGAGAGGGTACTGTGTTTGGCTCAATTAACAGAAATTCCCTGAACGAAATGCCTATCCTTATACCATCAGGTGAAAAGCTTGATGAATTTGAGGCGTTAGTTTCTCCAATGGATGCCGCTATTCGCAACAATTACGATGAAATCTGTCGTTTAGAGCAACTTCGTGATTCATTATTGCCGCAACTTATGTCCGGAGAACTCGATGTTTCCGACATCGACCTCTAAGCCGCTAAATTATTGTTTAGTATATAACATACCCATAACTCCCGTGGGTGGCGGGAGTTAATATCAGGGGACTTCCGCTCCATAGTCGTTCTCTAAAAACATTTAAAAGGAGAATTGGCTGTGAAACAGGATTTAATCAAAGATGTTATTCAGGGAATGTTACCTTACCTGAATAATGCACAAAATGAAAAACTGCAAGAGGTATTGCGATACACTCTTGCAAAGTATGAGGTAACGGAAAATCAAAACAAAGAGAAATACTCGGAGCAGAAATATGTAGAGTTATTTCTATCGGCAAAGAGAATAGAGGGCTGTTCCGAGAAATCTCTTAAATACTATAAGGCAACTATTGAAGCCATGCTTGATGAACTTCAAAAAGATGTTAAACACATAGTAACAGACGATATACGCGGATACTTGACAGAATATCAAGAAAAGAAGAAGTCAAGTAAGGTTACTATAGATAATATCCGCCGTATCTTATCCAGCTTTTTCTCTTGGTTAGAGGATGAAGATTACATACTGAAAAGCCCAGTCAGACGAATACACAGAGTAAAAACTGGTACTAATATCAAGGAAACATACTCTGATGAAGCTTTGGAGCTTATGAGGGATAACTGTACAGAGCTTCGAGACTTGGCGATTATTGATATGCTTGCCTCAACGGGTATGCGTGTTGGCGAAATGGTACTGCTCAACAGAGATGATATTGACTTTAATGAAAGAGAATGTGTTGTTTTTGGTAAAGGCAGTAAAGAGCGAGTGGTTTATTTTGATGCTCGCACAAAGATACATTTACAGAATTACTTGGAAAGCAGAAAGGACAATAATCCTGCACTGTTTGTTTCATTGAAATCACCGCACGAAAGATTGAAAATAGGTGGCGTTGAAGTCCGTCTGAGAGAATTTGGAAAGCAATTAGGACTTAACAAGGTACACCCGCATAAGTTTAGGCGTACACTTGCAACTATGGCAATAGATAAAGGAATGCCGATAGAGCAGTTGCAACAGCTCTTAGGGCATAGAAAAATAGATACGACTTTGCAATATGCAATGGTAAAACAGAGCAATGTAAAAATTGCTCATCGAAAATATATTGGATAGAGAGGAAAACGAATATGGCTGAATGGAACAATACACATCTTTCAGAAGTTTTAGTAGATAAAGGTTATATAAGAGGTCCATTTGGATCAGCACTCAAAAGATGTGATATGAAAGATAATGGTATACCAGTATATGAACAACAACATGCTATCTATAATAGTAGATATTTTAGATATTATATTGATGAGCAAAAGTTCAATGAGATGAAGCGATTTCAGGTAAATACTGATGACTTAATAATAAGTTGTTCAGGGACAGTAGGAAAAGTTTCTATTATCAGAAGTGATGATCCTAAGGGGATTATTAGCCAAGCACTTCTGATATTAAGAGTAGATCAAAAAAAGATATTGCCATTGTATTTGAAATATTTCTTTACATCAAGAGATGGATACAATGCTATTGTTTCACGTTCAAGTGGTTCTGTACAAGTAAATATTGCCAAAAGAAATGTTATCGAACAGATACCGCTTATGCTACCAAAGATAGAAATTCAAAGGAAAATAGTTGAGATACTAAATTCTATCGATAATAAAATTGAAGAAAATGAAGAAATAAACAATAATTTAGCGGCTTAAAGGTCGATGTCCGAAACATCAAGCTCGCCGGACATTAGCTTTGGTAAAAGAGTATCACGAAGCTGAGATAAGTTGACATTTTCATCTCTGAGATTGCGAATTTGAGCGAAAATCGGTTGAATTATCTCATCAAAAGCACTCAAAGCCTGTTTGCTTGGTATTATTGCAGGTACTTTCTTCAGATTTTGTTGACTAACCTTTTGCTGAACAGCTCCGGTTACAATTGATTTGATATTTGTAAGGCTAAAAAACAGATACAGCTCTTCAACAGAGAAGCCTTCCTTGCCTGTTATTATGTGTGTGTGATTGTTGACCCAAAATTGTCCATAGACATATTGGAGGATTGGAAAGCCTAAACTATCCACGACTGTGCCATCTTCGCCAAGTAAAAGATAAATGCCGTCGAACAGATAGTTGTCAACATAATCCATAAGTGATGTAGCTCCATAATAAGGATATACCTTTGCCATTTTGTCTCTTTCAGCACCCGAAAGAGGAACACGCTTAGAGTCGTGGAGCTGAATAATATCGCCAACGGTGCCAATATGCCAACCATTAGGAAGATTTCCGTCAGATGAAAACGGGCTAAAATCAAAGAACCAGTCTTTATAGAGTGCTTTCGCTTGTTGCTCTAAATTATTGTTTACCATACTTGAAGTGTTTTGGCTTGCAGTGCAAGGGTTAGTTGCACCAATTGCTATTTCATCGCTTGTAGTCTTATTTACTGTATCTGTTGTCAAGATAGTGATAAAAGCGAAGGGAGATGACGCCATGGGAAGTAAAGTAAAAGAATTTGTATGTGTAATTTTTGATATTTTATATACTATGAGTGCTAATATGGCAGGTGGTGCACTGCTAGCCAAAACACTTCAAAGGATAATTGTTTAGTTTGCAAAGGAGTAGATGAAGTGGCATATAAAGAAATTGATGAATCTAATATAACATTGATTGATTCGGTTAGTTCTTTTATTGAACAGATAAGAAGAGTAAAAGAGACTAAGGAAGCTCAAGACGGAACTTCTACTGAACTATATTTCAGAGGTCAGGAGACTGAATTTTGGGATATTGAGCCGAGCATATTTAGAGATGATATGTTAAGCATTGAACATAAACTGATGCAGATACCATTGCAGAAGTCACCAACAGAATTTAGGGACTTGAATTCGATGTTTGATATTATGACGAAGTACCAGCATTATGGGATGTGTACTCGTCTTTTGGATTTGACTACGAATCCGTTGGTTGCACTCTACTTCGCATGTAAAAAGCATGGCACAGTAAAATATGTTACGGAAGATGGAGAAGTGGAAAAAGAACCATATGGAGTGATTTATTATACGGACAAATACTATTCATCTCAATCCACAGATATTGAAATTCAAATCGTGTCGGCTTTAGCAAGTTATGATTTGGAAAAAGAAAATACTTTGTCTGATGTTCTTGAAAGACTATATCATGATCGAATTATAGACGAAAGAACAAAGGATAATTGGTTAGTAAATTACGGAGAGTTTATAAAAATAATACAAAATAACTACATGGTAATGCCAACTTATACAAATGAAAGATTGAGAAAGCAAAGTGGAGTATTTTTACTAACAAGCCTATTTTCTTTTAATAAAGAGAATGAGACCAAGAATTCCGTCATATCAAAAGCAAAGGGAAAACTAAAAGAAGAATTTAGCGATACATGTTTTTATATTTCAGGAGAAGATAAAGAAAATATTTTAAAGGAACTAGATCTGTATAACATAAATGAGGCTACTTTGTTTCCTGAATTAGAGCATCAATTAAGTTACATAAAATATGCAAATCGTAATCTGGTTAATCCTGTTACAGATTTTACAAAATATGAAGAAGAGTCTGCAAGCAATAAGCAGGATATAGGTGTAAAACAACCGGAACTTGAACAATACATTCTTGATAATTTCGATGATCAATTTAAAGATATTATTGGTGAAGAAGATGTTAGGGAAGTATTAAACATAATAAAAGAGCATTTTACTGTTGATTGGTATAAGCGTAATCCAATACTCAGTAAAATAAATATGTCTATTACAGGATATTATTTTACAAAATGTCAATCTAGGAATGTTGCGAAGCAAAAGGCAGAACAGATTGTGGCATTATTAAAACAAATGGTTGAAGATTTTATTACAGCAACGGATGAGAGAGGTGAATAAAGTGTCAGCTAATTATACGGAAGCTAATTATGAAAATTCAGTTATAGAGCTATTTAGAAATGATTTAGGCTATGAATATGTTTATGGTCCGGATATAGAAAGAGATTTTTACAATCCGCTATATGAGGATGTTTTGCTTAATTCTCTGTATCGTCTTAACAGAGATCTTCCTGATGATGCCATTCAGGATGCTTTATTTAAGCTTAAAAATTTTGAAAATGGAGAATTTGTGCAGAAAAATGCTGCATTTATGGATTATCTGCAAAATGGCATTCCAGTTAGATATTTTGTAGATGGTGAGGAGCGTTCCTCTATCGTTTATCTTGTTGACTACAAAAATCCTGACAATAATTCATTTATCATAGCGAATCAGTGGACTTTCATTGAAAATAGTAATAAGCGTCCGGATGTAATTCTCTTTTTAAATGGCTTACCGGTTGTATTAGTTGAGTTGAAATCTCCTTCTCGTGAAGAAACGGATGCTTCTGAAGCATACAGACAGCTTCGCAATTATATGCAGGAAATCCCATCTATGTTTATTTATAATGCCATCTGCGTTATGAGCGACCAGTTGACATCTAAGGCAGGTACAATCACTTCAGGTGAAGACCGCTTTATGGAATGGAAAACGAAAGATGGAGATTATGAGAATACACAGTTTGCACAGTTTGATACTTTCTTTGAGGGGATGTTCAAGAAAGAGCGACTTCTTGATATTATAAAGAACTTCATTTGTTTTTCAAATGAGGGCATTAATGCATTCAAAATTCTTGCAGGATATCACCAGTATTTTGCAGTCAGAAAAGCAATTGAATCAACAAAACATGCTACTGTTACGGATGGTAAGGGTGGTGTGTTTTGGCATACACAAGGAAGTGGTAAGTCACTTTCTATGGTATTTTATGCACATTTGTTGCAAGAAGCATTGGATAGTCCAACGATAGTTGTTATCACCGATAGAAATGATCTTGATGATCAGCTTTATGGGCAATTTGCAAAGTGTAAAGAATTCTTAAGACAAGAGCCGATACATGCTGAAAGTAGAGAAAACTTAAAGTCTTTGCTTGCCGGCAGACAGGCAAATGGTATTATTTTTACTACAATGCAGAAGTTTGAAGAATCTCACGAAGCTTTGTCGGAGCGAAACAACATTATAGTTATGGCGGATGAAGCACACAGAGGACAATATGGACTGACAGAAACTGTTGATGCCAAAACCGGTAAGATAAAAATTGGAACGGCACGAATTATCAGAAATACTCTGCCTAATGCTACATATATTGGATTTACTGGTACTCCTATTTCATCAAAAGACCGTAGCACTCGTGAAGTATTTGGTGATTATATTGATATTTATGATATGACACAGGCGGTTGAGGATGGAGCAACAAGACCTGTTTATTACGAGAGCCGAGTTATCAAGCTTAACCTTGATAAAGATACTCTTAGGTTGATTGATAGTGAATATGATGTTATGGCTGAAAATGCTGATGGAGAAGTAGTTGAGAAAAGCAAGCGTGAACTTGGTAAGATGGAAGCTGTTCTTGGCAATGATAATACTATCAATTCCCTTGTCTGTGATATTCTTGACCATTATGAGAATAACAGAGAGAATCTTTTAACAGGAAAGGCAATGATAGTTGCTTATTCTCGTCCTATTGCAATGAAGATATACAAGCGTATCTTAGAACTTCGTCCTGCATGGACTGAGAAAGTTGGAGTTGTTATGACTTCTGGTAATAATGATCCGGAAGAATGGAGAAAGATTATTGGCAATAAACATCATAAGGATGAACTTGCTAAGAAATTCAAAGATAATAACAGCCCTATGAAGATAGCAATTGTTGTTGATATGTGGCTGACAGGCTTTGATGTTCCTTCACTTGTAACTATGTATGTTTATAAGCCAATGTCTGGACATAATCTCATGCAGGCTATCGCTCGTGTAAATCGTGTGTTTCGTGATAAGGAAGGTGGACTTGTTGTAGATTATGTTGGAATTGCATCTGCATTGAAACAGGCAATGAATGATTATACTTCTCGTGATAAAAAGAACTATGGCGATACTGATGTTGCAAAGGTAGCATATCCAAAGTTCTTGGAAAAGCTGTCAGTTTGTCGGGATATGTTCCACGGATATGATTACTCGAAGTTTACAGGTGGAACAGACCTTGAAAGAGCAAAAACTATCAGTGGTGCTGTTAACTTTATTATGGACAGAGAAAAAGTAGACGATAAGGACTCGTTTGTAAAAGAAGCACTTATGCTACATCAGGCATTGTCGCTCTGTTCTTCGTTGGTTGATGAAGAAAGTCGATTTGAAGCAGCATTCTTTGAATCAGTGCGTGTTCTCGTTCTTAGGCTAACAAATACGGGAGTTGGCAAGAAGATTTCTCTTCCAGAAATGAATGCAAGGATAAATGAGCTTTTAAAGCAGAGTATCAAAAGTGATGGAGTTATCAATCTTTTCTCAGATATCAAAGAGGAATTTTCACTGTTTGATCCGAAGTTTCTTGAAGAAGTTGCCAATATGAAAGAAAAGAATCTTGCGGTTGAACTTCTTAAGAAGTTGATTGCAGAACAGGTTTCAGTATATCGCAGAACTAATGTAGTTAAATCTGAGAAGTTTAGTGAAATTATGCAGCGTTCGCTTAATGCATATCTTAATGGTATGTTGACAAATGAAGAAGTTATTGAGGAAATGCTGAATCTTGCAAAACAGATTGCGGCAGCCAAGAAGGAAGGCGACCAGCTTGGGCTTACTGCTGATGAGCTTGCCTTCTATGATGCATTAACTAAGCCACAGGCAATAAAGGATTTCTATGAAAATGAAGAACTGATAGCAATTACAAAAGAACTTGCAGACACTCTCCGAAGAAATAAAACAATTGACTGGCAGAAACGAGAATCAGCAAGAGCAAAAATGCGTATGCTTATAAAGAAACTGCTGAAAAAGCATAAGTACCCGCCTGAAGGTATGGAGGATGCGGTTCAGACTGTTATGACACAGTGCGAACTTTGGACAGATAATAATGATATGGGAGAGGAAAAGGTTGTTAACTTTCGAGACAAATCAATATCATATGCAGAAGCAAATTATGTGCCCATGAAGGTTGCTGAAAGCACAGCAACATATGGAGCGAAGAAATAAAAGGAAGTGGATGAGATAGGGCTAATATAAGACATTTGACTAATGAAGGAGGGCAAGAAGGTATTTGTTATGAGATTTTTTGTAAAAGATAGTTTTTTTTATGATAATTCTGAAGATAATGTTTATCTTGAAAATAGTAAGTGGGATGATTGGTTTGAATTTGAAACTGTTTATAAAGTGTATTATTTAAATGAATTGATAGGTAGTATTAAAATTGGTAGAGAAGGACAGACAGAACGCAGAGCAGCATTACCTGATAGCTTTACATCTTTGCCAGAAGGTTATTTTTCGTTGGGAACGAGTACATATTATTACTCCAACTTAAAAGATTGTAATAAGAGGATAGAAATATTAAATGGATTAAAAGATGTTGCATATGATTTGAAATTGTTTAATAAAATTGTTGAACAAAGAGTGACCCAAATATCTTTATTAAGAGATATATCTGTAAGTACAGTAAAAGGCCAATTTCACAGAATTGCAGATGGAGGGGCAGTATTAACAGATTATGATTTTAAATATATTCTACCAGATAAAGATTTAATTACAGGTGACAATCAACATCTCGATTTTAGAGTAGATGCTGAAAATAATATGCCATCTAGTAATATTCATGTACTTATTGGAAACAATGGAATAGGTAAGACAACAATAATAAAGGGGATGTTAAAAGCCCTTCTTTTTAATAATCAGAAAGAACAATATGGGGTAGTTGAAACAGGATGGGGTGAAACATTTGCTAACATTGTAAATATCTCGTTTAGTGCGTTTGATGATCCGATATGTGAAGATGATGTTCCCAATAGTGAAATACCATATAAATATATTGGATTGATTTACGCACAATATGATGACGAGGGAAAAAGAAATAGATATGCTAAATATAATCAATTGCATGGTTTATTTTTTGATAATTATTATCCAATAATTAAAAGTAGTATAAAAAAGGAACTGTGGAATCGCTCAATAGACATTCTTCAATCGGACAGTACATTTAAAGAATTAAATATAAAAGAGTGGAGTGAGAAAAATGACAATAAGTACAAAGAAATATGCGATAAGTTACCAATGAAAAAGGATGAGAATAAAATTCAATATAAAAATCGTCTGGAATCAGAATATTTTAGGACAATGGTAAGTGAAAGATTTGCAGTTCTTAGTTCAGGACATAAAAATATTTTATTGACACTTGTTAGCTTGGTTAATTTTGTGGAGGAAAAAACGATAGTTATATTGGATGAACCTGAAGAACACTTGCATCCTCCTCTTGTGGCAGCATTTATTCGTGCACTTTCTGAATTATTGACATATAGAAATGGAGTTGCGATTATAGCAACACACTCGCCGGTTATTGTTCAAGAAGTGCCTCGAAAATGTGTTTGGAAAATTAGAAGGAATGGGAAATATCGTATTTTTGATCGTCCTGAAATAGAAACTTATGGTGAAAATTTAGGAGAGATAACTACGGAAATTTTTGGATATGATGTTCAAAAATCAGGATTTCATTCTATGTTGAGAGATGCCTCTGAAAAAAAGAATTCTTATGATGAGGCTTTATCATTGTTTAATGGAGAACTAGGGAATGAAGCAAAATCAATACTTAGAGCGTACATGTTTGATAAGGAAAATGTATAATGAAAAAAATAAGAAAACCAGACAATGATATAGAACCAATTTTGAACAATTGTATTATGAGAATGAAAAATCCGAGAAAGGGACATATAGAGTTAGTCAAAGAAAAGATTATTGAAAAAACGATTGAATATGATGATTTAGCCACAATAGGTAAATTATATACAATTCCTGAACATGATAATGTTGAGTCAATTGCAACAAAAGATGATATGGTAGCTTTATATAAACAAAAGTTTGTTCCTAAAGAGGAACCAAATAGAAAATATTATGACAAAATATTACTTTCAGCTCCAAATGGTAAATGTCCATATTGTCAACAAAATATTGCTGACAATTTAGATCATTTTTTACCTAAGACAAAATATGTTACATATTCGATTTCACCTTATAATTTGGTGCCATCTTGTTCGGAATGCAATGCGGGAAAATCAGCATCAACATTTTCTAGTTATTCAGAACAGCCATTTCATCCATATTATGATGATTTTGATGATTGTATTTGGTTGAAAGCCAGATTAATTGAAAATGAAGAAGTATCATTTTATTTTTATGCGGATCCTCCAGAGATACTGGGAAAAGTTAAGTGTGAACGTATAAGGAGGAGCTTTTCGAAAGAAGGATTTGGACTTAATGATATTTACAAAGTTCATGCTGCTGAAGTATATCAATCATGTTTCCATAGAATAAAAATATTATTTAAAAGAGGGGGAAAACAATTAGCTGTGGATAGGTTGTTAGAATATATTGAAGATGAGCAGTCCATTAGTATTAATTCATGGAAAGCAGCAATGTATCAAGCAATGATAGATAGTGATTGGTATTGGACAGTATATTTACCAGGAATTATATAGTTTAAGAATTATAGAGCATTGAAATTGAATTATTAAGATATTTACAGAGGAAACTATGGATAATTGGAAAAACATTTTAGATGAGAATATTTTGAAATTTAATGTAAATTTTGCTGCTATATTTGTTTTAAATTATGAATGCTTAAAAGATTATGTAATAAATCAGATTAGAGATTTTTATTCTGATGAAAAGTGGGATGGAGATAACTATATATTTGAAGAAACTGTAGAATATAAAAAAGAAGTAAGAGCGTTAGATAAAAACATTGAGGATTCTTCATTAAAGTGGTTTATTCAATCTGAAGCAATAACAGCAGATGATTTTGAAAAATATCAAATAATACGAAAAAGAAGAAACGACATTACACATGAATTACTAAAAAATCTAAATGATGGATTTACAGAGAAGGATGCTAAATTATTTGCTGATATGCTGGAAATCTATAATAAGATTGATAAATGGTGGATTAATGAAGTAGAGATTCCAATTGCGGGAGATGAAATACCTGATGACTATGATCGGAATTCGGTATGTGGTGGACAAGCAATGATATTGTCAATTATTAATTCTATAGTTTTAGGAAATCAAGGTGCAGAGTATAAAGATATATTTGATAAACTGAATAAAAAATTAGTTATGGAACACCGAAAGATGACAGTTAAGTGATACCCAAGATGATCCTGAAATGATACTCAAGGTGATTCCTAAGATAATATATGAAGATAGAATTAGCTCAAGATTTAAGCTAATAAAAGGAAAATTTAAGGAAGGTGAATGCAATGACGATTGAAGAAATTTTATCAAAGGAAGAAAATCAGACATTTGATAGAAAAAGTATAAATATTTCTTCTAAGGATTTAGCAATACCGATTGTTGCATTTGCTAATGCGGATGGTGGAGATATTGCAATAGGTATAACCGATAAGACAAAAATAATTGAAGGCATTGATTTTGAAACCAAGAAGTTAAATGAACTTCTAAGAGTACCATTTGATTTCTGTAATCCAACTATTAAAGTTGGAATAGAAAAAGTTCTATGTGTTGATGAAAAGGAAAGAGAGAATCATGTACTTGTAATGCATATTGATGCAAGTCCACAAGTGCATGCAAATCAGGCAGATGATGTATTCTTAAGAGTTGATGATAAATCTAAATTACAGACTTTTGAAGAACGCCTTCAGCTTAATTATGACAAGGGAGAACGATAATTTGAAGATAAGGCTGTGCCTGATGCTACGATAGATGATATAGATATGGACTTTGTAAAAGAATATACAGATGAGATTGATTATGGGAAAAGTCCATTGGAATATCTCAAAGAAAACAGAGGCTTCATAAAAGAAAAAGATGGCGAGATTCAAATCAGTACCGCTGCAATTTTGCTATTTGGAAAGAATCCTCAAAATTTCTTTCCCCGTGCTAGGATCCGTTTTATACGTTATGAGGGAACAGAAGAAAAATTTGGAACAGAAATGAATGTTATAAAGGATGTTATCTTTGAAGGTACACTGCTTAATATGATAAATGAAGCAATTGCATATTTGGATACGCAGGTAAAAGAAAAAACGTATCTTGGACCGGACGGAACATTTGTTACAGATGCGGATATCCTAAGTTTGTCAGACAGGAATTGATCGTAAATGCAGTTACTCATCGCACTTACAGTATTACCGGTACGAATATTCAGATAAAAATGTTTGATGATCATATAGTAGTTGAAAGTCCAAGAAAACTTCCGGGATTCCGTGACATATACGAATAGACAATATACGTTTCACACATTTTTCCAGAAACCCTAAGATTGCAGAGTTTTTAAAAAACTATAAATTTGTAAAAGAATTTGACGAAGGCGTTAATCGTATGTGTAATGAGTTGGAGCAGGCGGGACTAAAAGATCCTGTTTATCATACAAATGCTTTTATGTTGCAGGCGGTTATTTATAATTCCAGTGCTGAAAAAGTTGGCTATTTATCTGGAAAGTTGGCTGCTGAGAGTGAAAAGCTGGCTATTGAGAGTGAAAAGTTGTCTTTTCAAAATATAAAGTTGGCTATTGATAGTCAGGCATATAATGAACCAACGAAAAAAAACATATTAAAAATATATGAAGAAATTGAAACTAATCAGATATTTGGAGCGCCTGAGATAGAGAGAGTATTGAAATGTTCAACTTCAACGGCTAGGAATGTTATGAAAAAATTAAAAGAAATAGGTTTTGTTAAAGAAGTTAAAGGAAAAGGAAAGTATACTTTTATTTCTGATTTTAATTATGTGAAAATGAAAGTCGCAAAATTAAATTAGATGTAACATTAGTAAAGAGGAGACATATGAAAAAACAGAAGGAATATAGCTTTTTAAATAATTTTATTTATGCCCTGAATATTGAGAGAAAGAGTAACTTAAGACTGCTGGCAATTACATTAATTAAGCCTATAGGAGACATAGTGGGTACTTTGTTAAATTCATATGCTCCTAAATATGTGCTGTCATTTATTGAGGATGATTTGCCATTTAACACAATAATTATGTATACAGTAATTATTTGCTTAATAATGATGATTTTAGATGTTATCAGCACTACATGTTACAACAGTTTCGAGTTTGAATATCGAAAGAC
>OGYJ01001617.1_pt1 | contig 17557 bp, 17 predicted proteins | sample 1576531 | NCBI WGS metagenome assembly OGYJ01 (sample SAMEA3541574, study PRJEB24748) | human gut metagenome | biome: human gut; feature: human-associated habitat; material: faeces | place: China | collected 2012 | reverse complement strand
AAAGTGGCAGGAGCAAAGATTTTTGGCGAGGGAACCAGACGAATCCGAATTGTGGGACAGAAGAAACTCTGCGGTGTTCCGTGGACTGTATGCGGTGACCGGATTGTGTTTTTTACCTTTGCCATGTTAGTGGCGGGCTGCGGCGGCAGTCTTACCTTAAGGTCTGAGGATTTGTTTGGCGAAAAGGAAAGAGAAATCTGGCATTGTCTGGGTGGCGAGGAGACAAGAGAAAAGCACTATGTCCGGTTAGAGAAAAAAAGACCGGCAAAAGCTATTTCTTACGTTGCTACCGGACCATATCCTGCATTTCCTACGGATGACCAGTCATTGCTTCTTCCGGTTTTGGCAAAAGCAAACGGGGTAAGTACGATAGAGGAAAAAGTGTTTGAAAACCGTTTCCGTCTGATTGGGCAGCTTCATAAAATGGGGGCTAACATTGATTTTGTAAGTAACCGAGCAAGAATTATTGGCGTGACAAAGCTTCACGGGGCAAATGTCGTAGCATGGGATTTGCGAAGCGGAGCGGGACTTGTGGTTGCGGCAGCAATGGCAGATGGAAAAACCCGGATTGAGCAGGAAAATCTGATTGAGCGCGGTTATGAAAATTTAGTTTCCCGTGTCAGTGAGATTGGAATCCGGGCAAAAAAATGTTTGTGAGAAAGGATGGCTTCAATGGAAGAACAAAGGAAAAGTCATAAAGGACTGTGGGTAATCGGAGCGGTTGTTGTGATACTCTTATTCTGTGCTTTTTTCTTTCGTGTGAAAAAAGTATCGATTGAGGGAAATACCTATTACAGCAGCCGTGAAATGGAAGAGAAATTCCAGTCTAATATATTTGAAAAAAATATTTTAACGTTTTGGCTTATGCAGAAGTTATCGTTAACTCCGGATTTGCCATTTGTACGTGAATATGAAGTGAATTATCCGTCTACGAATGAGATTCATATTAAACTGTATGAGAAAAGCATTGTGGCAGGAATTGCGTATTCGAACCAGTATATTTACTTTGATAAAGATGGTATTGTACTGCAAAGCTCAGACAAAGCCGTAAAGGGGATTCCTTTGTTTGAGACGAAGAATCTGACGACTTTTACGTTATATTCAAAAGTGCAGATGGAAGATGATTCCCTTTTGAGCCAGATTTTAAATTTGGCAAATCTTTTTAAGCACTATAATGTGAACTGGGATAAAGTTATATTTGACAGTAAGAACGAAGCTTATCTGTACGCCGGTGAAATTCAGGTGTCTCTTGGTAAAAAAGAGAATTATGACGAAGAAATTTCTGCGCTGTCGAGCGTGCTTGCCAAGGTTGAGAAAAACGGACAGACCGGCGAAATTGATTTGAGAAATTATAAAGTTGGCGGTGATGTCATTTTAAAACAGCCAAAAAAATGAATAAGTTGCTATTTTTGTAAATTTGTACTTGATTATTCATGCAAAAAAACGTATTATATAATTATATGTGACTGTGCATAATGATTTCTATTGAATATAGAAGGAGGAACTGTTGTGTTAGAGATTATGACGAGTGAGGCAGAGAATGAAACAGCGAATCTACTTGTAATTGGTGTTGGTGGAGCTGGGAATAATGCCGTGAATCGAATGATAGATGAGGGCATCAAAGGTGTCGAGTTTGTATGTATTAACACGGACAAGCAGGTTTTGAAACGCTGCAAGGCACCGATTTGTATGCAGATTGGGGAAAAACTGACAAAGGGACTCGGTGCCGGAGCAAAGCCTGAAATCGGTGAGAAGGCTGCAGAAGAGAGCCGTGATGAATTAGCTGAGATTGTAAAAGATGCCGATATGGTATTTGTTACTTGCGGTATGGGTGGTGGTACCGGAACCGGTGCAGCACCTGTTGTTGCGGAGATGGCAAGAAATCTTGGTATCCTGACAGTTGGTGTTGTAACAAAGCCATTTGGTTTTGAAGGAAAGCCTCGTATGAAGAATGCGATGGAAGGAATTGCAAGATTAAAAGAGAATGTTGATACACTGATCGTTATTCCAAATGATAAGTTATTACAGATCTGTGATAAGAGAACCAGTATTCCGGATGCTTTAAAGAAAGCAGACCAGGTTCTTCAGCAGGGTGTTCAGGGTGTAACAGACCTGATCAATAAACCGGGTCTTATCAACCTCGACTTTGCAGACATCCAGACTGTTATGAGAGACAAGGGTATTGCACATATCGGTATCGGTTCCGCAAGCGGTGAGAACAAGGCTGTTGATGCTATCAAGGAAGCTATGGATTCACCATTACTGGAGACAACAGTATCCGGTGCAACCGATATTATTGTAAACTTCTCAGGAAATATTGGTATCGTGGAAGCATACGATGCAGTTACTTACCTGACTGAACAGGCCGGTGATGGTGTAAATATCATCTTCGGTACAGTTGACAATGATAACATGGGTGAGGAGATCAGCATTACGATCATTGCTACAGGACTTGAGAAAGCAGAGACAACTACACCTGTCAGCAGATTCGCAGGAACTGCAGCTCCAAAGCTTGATACAGTTAATACAACATCATTTGGAGAAACAAGAAAGACAACACCTACTTATGGTGGACAGGCACTTGGTGGATCATCTTCCATCCGTCCTACTTTCCTGTCAGATGCAGGAGCAGCATCACAGACAGCAAAGCCGGTAGTTCCAAATACAACAAGAACAGCCGCTCCGGTTGAGCCGCATGTAGCTCCGTCTCCAAAACCGGCAAGACCAACTGTACAGTCAAATGACAGTATCAGAATACCGGAATTTTTAAAGAAAAGATAAATAGCAGAGATGCGGACAGATATGTATATGTACGGATGCCATGGCGATATTGCCATGGCATTTGTGCAATAAGCTGTTATGTAGAAATAATATCTGCATCAGTTAATGGATATAAAAATCATAACATGGAAGGAGACAGATATGAGATTCCTGGCAACCGGAGAGGAAATGCAGAAGATCGATCAGATCTCCATTGAACAGATTGGAATTCCCGGTCTGGTGTTGATGGAACGTGCAGCACTTGCTGTAACAGAAGAAATAGAAAAAAGATTTTCACGGATAAAAACAGGAGAACATGATACCGGACGGACAGCATATACCAGGATCCTTGTTGTAACAGAACGCGGCAATAATGGAGGGGACGGTCTGGCTGTAGCAAGGATGCTGGCAGAAAAAGGATATCTGGTAGATGTGTACTGTATCGGACAGGTTAGCAGAGCAACAGAGAGTTATAAGGTTCAGGAGAGTATACTTGGACAGCTTGGGATCAAGATTACAGAGGATTTTCCGAATGGAGAATATGATGTAATCGTAGATGCAATCTTTGGAGTTGGATTAAAGCGTGACATAGAAGGAATCCATAAAGAGGTCATTGATCATATCAATGATATGCCGGCATATGTGGTAGCAGTAGATATCCCATCCGGTATATCGGCTACGACCGGACGGGTAATGAATGTTGCAGTAAAGGCGGATCTTACAGTAACAATGGGGTTAATGAAGGTCGGTATGACCGTTTATCCGGGACATGGATATTGTGGAGAGATCCTTGTAAAAGATATCGGATTTCCGGATAAGGCAGTTGATATGGTGATGCCGGAGATATTTACATATGATGAAGGGGATCTGAACCGGCTGAATAAACGAAGACCGGATGGAAATAAAGGAACCTTTGGAAAAGTTGCAGTCATAGCCGGCAGTCAGGAGATATCGGGAGCAGCCTGTCTTGCGGCATCAGCAGCCTACCGGGTTGGAAGTGGTATGGTAAAGGTATATACCCATAAGGATAACAGAGTGATTGTCGGGGGATATCTGCCGGAAGCATTGATGATGACATATCAGGATGAGAAAACAGCAGTTATCTGTGCGGAGAGTGCATGTGCATGGGCAGATGTCATTCTGATCGGACCGGGTATCGGAACCGGAAAAGAAGCGGAATGTATGCTTAAGACAGTGCTGGAGAATTTCAAAGGAACGATCGTTGTTGATGCAGATGGACTTAATCTTTTGTCAGCACATAAGGAGCTGCTTGCAGCAGGGGAAATCAGCAGACAGACAGGGAATATAGCACTTGTTATCACCCCTCATGTAAAAGAAATGTCCAGACTGACAGGAAAGACAGTGGCTGAATTAAAAGAAGCACCGGTTCGTGAGTGCAGGACATTTGCGGAAGCAGAAACACTCGTGTGTGTATTAAAAGATGCAAGAACCTGTGTCAGTGACGGAGGCGTGCATACTTACATGAACACTTCGGGAAATGATGGTATGGCAACAGCAGGTTCAGGGGATGTTCTTGCCGGAATAATTGCAGGGCTATCTGCCGGTGGAATATCTCCGACAGAGGCAGCAAGACTTGGGGTGTATATACACGGGCTTGCAGGGGATCGTGCAAAGAAACAGTATGGAAAGGCGGCTATAACCGCCGGCAGTCTGATCGATGAGATCGGTCCGATCATGAGTTCTTATGTATAAAATATAATAGGCAGAGGCGCAGACAAATGAATAAATATAGAAGAATAGAAGCAGATATCAATCTGGATAATATCAGAGAAAATATAAAAATGATGAAGGCATGTGTGCCGGAGAGTATGAAGATGCTTGCCGTGATCAAGGCAGATGCCTATGGCCACGGAGCAGTAGAGGTTTCAAGAGCCCTTTCTGATCTGACAGACTTTTATGCGGTTGCCTGTATTGATGAGGCGGTAGAGCTTCGTCATGCAGGATGTGAGAAGCCGTTGTTGATACTTGGATATACAGACCCATCAGAGTATGATGAACTGATTACATACGATGTAAGACCTGCGATGTATGATAAAGCTGAATGTGCCATTCTCTCAGATGATGCGGTAAAGAAAGGATCAAAAGCAAAGATCCATATCAAGATGGATACCGGTATGAGCCGGATCGGCTTTCAGTGTGATGATGCAGGTATCAATGATATCGTGGAGATTGCGCATATGCCGGGAATTGAGATCGAGGGAATATTTACACATTATTCAAAGGCGGACGAATACGATAAAACAGCTGCAAATGGACAGCTTGCGTTATTCCGGTCTGTGATCGGCAGATTAGAAGAACGGGGTATATCGATTCCTGTAAAGCATATATCAAACAGCGCAGGAATCATGGAGATGGATAATGAAGGCTTTGATATGGTAAGATCCGGTATCGTAACATACGGACTATATCCATCGGATGAAGTCGATCATTCGATCGCGGCACTTAAGCCGGCAATGGAACTACTTGCCAAGGTAGTTCATGTGAAGGATGTGAAAGCAGGAACAGGTATCGGCTATGGATGGACATTTGTCGCACCGCATGATATGAGAATAGCAACCGTGTCTGCCGGTTATGCTGACGGATATCCAAGAGCACAGTCCAATATCGGGCGTGTGATCATTCATGGTAAGTATGCACCGATCACCGGACGTGTCTGTATGGATCAGTTTATGATCGATGTAAGTGATATACCGGAGACGTCAGTCGGTGATACAGTTGTTCTGATCGGAAAATGTGGAGATAAAGAGATCACGGTGGAAGAAGTTGCGGAACCGGCAAACAGCTTCAACTATGAACTGATCTGTAATATCGGAAGACGTGTACCAAGAGTCTATATTAGGGATGGAAAAGAAGTCGGGGAAGTGAATTATCTACGTCGAAACTGAATATCATAGAATAGAATTGGAAATACTTTTCACAACAGAAGATATTAATAAATAAATGGAGTGAAAAGAATTGGTAATCAGAAGAGGCGATATATTTTATGCTGATTTACGGCCTGTCGTTGGTTCGGAACAGGGAGGAGTCAGACCGGTACTTATCATACAAAATGAAGCGGGAAATAAACACAGTTCTACTGTGATCTGTGCAGCGATCACTAGCAAGATGAACAAGGCGAAGCTGCCTACACATGTTGAGATTGATTCCAGCCGGTATGATCTGGCAAAGGATTCGGTTGTTCTATTGGAACAGGTGCGTACGATCGATAAACAGAGATTAAAAGAAAAAGTATGCCATATGGGAGATGACATTCTGAAAAAGGTAGATATTGCATTAAAGATCAGTCTGGATCTGTATTGATCTTTGTGGCATGGTAATTATAGACATTGTATAATCATACAGTTATACAGATTCCCATATGAATACGGATTATACAGATTCTCATATGAAAAAATTGACGAATGTTGGAATTAATGATATATTTCCATTATATTTGCATTCGTGTGGAATTAAGAGTGAATGCAGAATGAAACGAACAGGAGAGGTGATTTGTAGACAGAGACTGTCTGGTATATGAAATTATTTAATAACAGAAAAGCTGATGAAGAAAAAGTTGAGGAAGAGATTATTTCCATGGTCAATGAGGGTAATGAACAGGGGCTCATTCATGATGACGAAGTAGAGATGATCACAAATATTTTTGAATTCAGTGAGAAAGAAGTCCGGGATGTTATGACGCCGCGTTCCGATGTAGTTGGAATCGACAAACATACTACAATGGATGAAACGATCAAGATCATGCTGGAGAATAATTATTCCAGATATCCGGTGTTTGATGATGATCTGGACAATATAGTCGGAATCCTTTATTTTAAGGATTTCGTAAAAGCGTATTTAAAGGATAAGAATCAGACGATCGAACAGATCATGGTTGAGCCGCTATTTGTGCATCCGACAAAGAATATATCGGAATTATTCAAACGGATGCAGAAAGAGAAAATTCATATGGTTATTGTGGTGGATGAGTATGGTCAGACAGAAGGCATCATAGCGATGGAAGATATTCTGGAAGAAATTGTCGGCAATATTTTTGATGAATACGACGATGATGACGATGATATTGCACTTGCGGGTCATGGATATATCGTGGGCGGCAGAGCAGAACTGGATGAATTGTCGGAACATCTGGGAATTGAGTTTCCGGATGAGGATTTTCAGACACTGAACGGGTTTATGCTGTATGAACTGGGAAGGCTCCCTTATGAGAACGAAAAAATAGATATTACATATAAGGGATATAATTTTGAGACCATTGGGATCAAGGATAAGATGATCGATAAGGTGCGGATAACCAAGGTTGAAAATGAAAATCAGGTATGATATTATGAACCAGTTGGGCTTATAAAGCTTCAAAAAAGAAACCGATATCCGAAAATGGATATTCAAAAGATAGAATTACAGAGTTAAGGAGTAAAAAAATGTCAGGACATTCAAAATTTGCAAATATTAAACATAAGAAAGAAAAGAACGATGCTGCAAAGGGTAAGATCTTTACCATTATCGGTAAGGAAATTGCGATCGCTGTAAAAGAAGGTGGTGCAAACCCTGATAACAACAGTAAGCTTCGTGATGTAATCGCAAAGGCAAAGGCAAACAATATGCCAAACGATACGATCAAGCGTGGTATCGACAGAGCAGCAGGTGATGCAAACTCAGTAAATTATGTTGCTAATACATACGAAGGATATGGTCCGAACGGTACAGCGATCATCGTTGATACGCTTACAGATAATAAGAACAGAACGGCTGCAAATGTAAGAAACGCATTTACAAAGGGCGGCGGAAACGTAGGAACGACCGGTTGTGTATCTTATATGTTTGATAATAAAGGACAGATCATTATCGATAAAGAAGAATGTGATATGGATGCAGATGATCTTATGATGATGGCACTGGATGCCGGAGCTGAGGATTTCAGTGAAGAGGAAGACAGTTTTGAGATCATCACAACACCGGATGATTTCTCAGCAGTCAGAGAGGCTCTTGAAAAAGAGGGAATCAAGATGGCAGAAGCAGAGCTTACCATGATCCCACAGAACTATGTAGATCTGACAGATCCTGAGGTTGTAAAGAAGTTTACAAGAATTCTGGATCTCTTAGATGAAGATGATGATGTACAGGCTGTATATCACAATGCAAATCTTCCGGATGAGGAATAATTATATCGTTCATGCCATTTGTGCATGAAAGAATTTCCACAGAATCCACATGCAATTTTATGTAAGGGGGTGTGGAGATTCTACCATATATGTATGCCAGGCAGGCAGCAGGACGGCAGAAAGCCGTTTGGCAGCACGCCTGGCATATGGTATGTTAAAAACAAATGCAGAGAGCATATATACATTTTACAACAAGAGTAGGAGAGTAGAATGAAGGGAATATTAAGATATTTACGGGACTATAAAAAAGAATCGGTTCTGGCACCATTATTTAAAATGCTGGAAGCCTGTTTCGAACTGCTGATCCCGATCGTAATGGCACATATTATTGATACCGGTATTAAAAATCAGGACATGGGATATGTTCTTCGGATGTGTCTCGTTATGATCGCACTTGGTATCATCGGCCTGAGCTGTTCTCTGACAGCACAGTATTTTTCCGCAAAAGCAGCAACCGGATTCGGAACGGCACTTCGAAGTGATCTGTTCCGTCATATCACAAGTCTTTCTTATAATGAGATTGATACGATCGGAACATCGACACTGCTTACTCGAATGACCAGTGATATCAACCAGATCCAGACAGGTGTCAATCTGGTGCTCCGTTTGTTCTTACGTTCTCCGTTTATCGTATTCGGTGCGATGATCATGTCATTTACGATCGATGTCAAATCAGCCATGACCTTTGTGGTTACAATACCGGCATTGTCGATCGTTGTATTCGGAATTATGCTTGTCAGCATTCCATTGTTTAAGAAGGTACAGGCAAGACTGGATAAGGTCATGCTTCTGACCCGAGAGAATCTGGAAGGTGCCCGTGTGATCCGGGCATTTAACAGACAGCAGAAAGAGGTTGATGAATTCGATAAGTCAACCGATGATCTGATGGATATTCAGTTGTATGTCGGAAGAATCTCGGCATTCTTAAATCCTGTCACATATGTGATCATCAATCTTGCAACTGTTGCGATCATCTGGATCGCAGCCGGACAGACCGATATCGGTATCCTGTCACAGGGTAAGGTTGTTGCACTGATCAACTATATGTCACAGATCTTAGTTGAGCTTGTAAAGCTTGCCAATCTGATCATTAACATCACAAAGTCGATCGCATGTGCAAAGAGAATCAATGTTGTGTTTGATACGAAGCCATCGATCACAGAGGTTGAAGAAGATTCTGCTTTATCAGAAGCACAGAAGGCAGCCGGCCAGGATGTTCCTAAGGTGGTATTTGACAACGTAGCCTTACGGTATGGTAAAGCATCGGAAGATTCACTGACCGGTATATCCTTTACGGTAAAAGCGGGAGAAACGATCGGTATTATCGGTGGTACGGGTTCCGGTAAGAGTTCTCTGGTCAACCTGATCCCGAGATTCTATGATGCCACCGGTGGTGCGGTTAAGATCGATGGTGTGGATGTAAAGGACTATGATCTCCGTTCCCTTCGAATGAAGGTAGGTGTAGTTCCGCAGAAGGCAGTTCTGTTCCAGGGCACGATCGCCGAGAATATCCGCTGGGGTAAAAATGACGCAACGGAAGAAGAGATCAATGAGGCACTTACGATCGCACAGGCAAAAGAATTCGTTGATCAGAAAACAGATGGCATGAACTTTAAGATTACACAGGGTGGCAAGAACTTATCCGGTGGGCAGAAGCAGCGTCTTACGATCGCAAGAGCAGTTGTAAGAAAGCCTGAGATCCTGATCATGGATGACAGTGCATCGGCACTTGACTTTGCAACAGACGCAGCTCTTCGGCGTGCGATCAAAGAGCAGACAAAGGGTATGACCGTATTTATCGTTTCCCAACGAGCATCGACGATCATGGGAGCCGATCAGATCATCGTATTAGATGATGGACAGGTTGCAGGTATCGGAACCCACGAAGAACTGTTACAGTCCTGTGAGGTATATCAGGAGATATGTCAGTCACAGTTATCGGCAAATGAAGTATCCGGTAAAAAGACTTCTGCCGGAAATGCAATGGCATAGGAAGGAGGAAACGACGATGAGTAAAAAAGAAAAAAGTACGTCTGTCAATAAGAAAACACTTGGCAGAATATTAAAGTATATCAAACGATACAGTTTCTTAGTTGTCCTTTCCCTGACCTGTGCAGCGATATCCGTTGTTCTGACCTTATATGCACCGATCATTACCGGACATATGGTAGATAAGATCGTCGGAAAAGGAGCCGTTGATTTCGGAGCATTAAAGACACTGGCAATCCGTTTTGTGATTGTAGTTGCGGTTACGGCAGTCTGCCAGTGGATCATGAATATATTGAATAATAAAGTTACTTATCATGTTGTAAATGATGTCCGTACATCTGCATATAAGAAGTTAGAACAGCTTCCGTTATCTTATGTGGATTCTCACACCCATGGTGATATCGTAAGCCGTGTGATCGCAGATGTAGACCAGTTTTCAGATGGTCTGTTGATGGGCTTTACACAGTTATTTACCGGGGTTATGACTATCGTTGGAACGCTTTGTTTCATGTTATCGATTAACGCTGTGATCACGGTTGCGGTTGTTGTGATCACTCCGGTTTCTCTGTTTGTTGCGGCATTTATCGCAAAGAAAACCTACCATATGTTCAGAAAGCAGGCAGAGATCAAGGGTGAGATGACATCACTTGTTAATGAGATGGTAGAAAACCAGAAGGTTGTAACAGCCTTTTCCATGGAAGAAAATGTAAATGGCAGTTTTAACGAAGTAAATAAGAGATTGAATAAGGCAGGACTGGATGCGACCTTCTTCTCATCCATTACCAATCCGTGTACCCGTTTTGTAAACAGCTTAGTATATACCGGCGTTGGCATCATCGGTGCGGTCATGGCGATCAAGGGAAGAATATCCGTTGGTCAGCTTACCAGCTTTTTAAGCTATGCAAACCAGTATACAAAGCCATTTAATGAGATCTCAGGCGTTGTAACGGAGCTTCAGAATGCACTTGCATCCGCAGCCAGAGTATTTGAGCTGATCGATGAAGAACCGGAGATCGCGGAGCCTGCGGATGCCTATGTGATCGAGAAAGCAGATGGACAGGTGGATCTGTCTCATGTGGATTTCTCTTATAATAAAGATGTAGAACTGATCAAGAATCTGAATCTGAAGGTTGAACCGGGTAAGCGGGTAGCGATCGTCGGACCGACCGGATGTGGTAAGAGTACCGTTATCAATCTTTTAATGCGGTTCTATGATGTAGATGCCGGAGCCATTTCTGTAGATGACCATGATATCCGTCAGGTAACGAGAGAGAGCCTTCGTGATAACTATGGTATGGTTCTTCAGGAGACCTGGTTAAAGACCGGAACGATCAAGGAGAATATCGCATACGGAAGACCGGATGCGACGGATGAGGAGATTATAGAAGCAGCAAAACAGTCCCACGCACACAGCTTTATCAAGCGTTTGCCGGAGGGGTATGATACCATGATATCAGAGGATGGCGGCGGACTGTCACAGGGACAGAAACAGCTCTTATGTATTACCAGAGTTATGCTTGATCTGCCACCGATGCTGATCCTTGATGAAGCAACATCATCGATCGATACAAGAACCGAGATCCGGATCCAGCGTGCATTTGCGAAGATGATGAAGGGAAGAACGAGCTTTGTCGTAGCGCATCGTTTGTCAACGATCAAAGAATCTGATATTATACTGGTTATGAAGGATGGACATATCATAGAGCAGGGTAATCATGAATCACTTTTAGCACAGAAAGGATTCTATTACACCCTTTACAATTCACAGTTTGCACATTAGTAGGAACTAAAAATTTGTATTTATATAAAGGAGACAGGAAGATGAAAGTTAGTGAAAGCGGATATACAAAAGACGAATTACTTGACATAGTAGACAAATACCTAGCCGAGCAGTCCAGAAGATGGAATTTTATCGAGGAAAAGGGAGACGGCATGTATGTGTACGATGAGGAAGGAAATGAATATCTTGACTTCTTCGGCGGCATCGCAGTAAACAGTACCGGTAACTGTAATAAGAAGGTTGCGGCAGCGATCGCAGACCAGTGCCAGAATGTGATCCATGCATCCAATTACGCATATACACTTCCTATGATCCTGCTTGCAAAGAAGATTTGTGAGACGATCGGTATGGAGAAGGTTCTGTTCCAGAATTCAGGAACAGAGACAAATGAAGCAATGATCAAGATGGCAAGAAAATACGGAACCGATCATTACGGACCGGAGCATTATCATATCGTTACAGCCATTAACAGCTTCCATGGCAGAACCTATGGAGCGTTATCAGCAACCGGACAGCCGGATAATGCATGTCAGATCGGTTTCAAGCCGATGCTTCCGGGCTTCACATATGCAGAGTTCAATAACCTTGAGGATTTCAAGAGCAAATGTACCAAAGACACAGTTGCAATCATGGTAGAGCCTGTTCAGGGCGAGGGTGGTGTATATCCGGCAACGGAGGAATTCTTAAAAGGACTTCGTGCTTACTGTGACGAGACCGGCATCCTGTTGTTATTCGATGAGGTACAGACCGGATGGGGCAGATGCGGAGATACGATGGCATTTATGACCTATGGAGTGAAGCCTGATATGGTATCTATGGCAAAAGCGATCGGCGGCGGTATGCCGATCGGCGCACTTTGTACATCAGCAGAGCTTGCAAGTGCATTTACACCGGGGGCACACGGTTCTACTTATGCAGCCAATCCTGTATGCTGTGCAGCCGCACTTGCAGAGATCGATGAGATCTTAGACAATCATCTTGCAGAGAATGCAAAAGAGACAGGAGCTTATTTTGCAGAACAGCTTTATTCTCTTCCGTATGTGAAGGAAGTACGCGGACGCGGACTTCTGGTTGGCGTTGAATTCACCAAACCAATCGCAAACGAAGTAAAGCATCTGGCTGTTGAGAACAGACTGTTGATCACAGCGGTAAGACCAAATGTGATCCGTATGGCACCGCCACTGATCGTAACAAAGGAACAGTGCGATAAGGCTGTTCAGATCCTGATCAAATGTGTGTCAAAGGCAGCAGAAGAAGCAGATGCATAAGGAGGTAACAGAAGATGGGAAGAACCGCAGAAGAAATGGAAGATGTAACACTTCTCGGCAATAAGAATGTAAAATACAGCATGGACTATGCACCGGAGATGTTACAGACCTTTATCAATAAACATCAGGACAATGATTATTTTGTCAAGTTCAATTGTCCGGAATTTACCAGCTTATGTCCGATCACGGGACAGCCGGATTTTGCAACCGTATATATATCCTATGTTCCGGATGTGAAGATGGTAGAGAGCAAGTCTTTGAAATTATATCTGTTCAGTTTCCGGAATCACGGAGATTTCCATGAGGACTGCATGAACATTATCATGAAGGATCTGATCAAATTGATGGATCCGAAATATATTGAGGTCTGGGGCAAATTCACTCCGAGAGGCGGTATCTCGATCGATCCATATTGTAATTACGGAAGACCGGGAACAAAATGGGAAGAAGTTGCATGGAACAGAATGTCAAATCATGACCTGTATCCGGAAAAGATAGATAACAGATAGGCGGAATGTCAGATGAATTACAGGGAAACAGTTGATTATATCCTAAGCATTCCACTGTTCGCACAGAAGATTGGCACAGAGAATCTTGCCAGTCTTCTTGAACGTTTAGGGAATCCGCAGGATAAGAGCAGAGTGATCCATATAGCAGGAACAAACGGTAAGGGATCGACGGCAAAGGCGCTTGCTACGATACTGATGCATGCAGGCTTTCATGTAGGATTGTTTACATCACCGCATCTTGTCTCGATCAATGAGCGCATACGGTACGATGATGAAATGATCTCAGACGAAGATTTTACATGGGCATTTGAACAGGTGCGGAAGAAGTTCACCGTTCATCCGTCTTTTTTTGAAGTGATGTTTGCGATGGCGGCTGTTTATTATGAGAAGAAGCAGCCGGATTATGTGATTTATGAGACCGGAATGGGTGGCAGGCTGGATGCAACTAATGTCGTAAGACCGGAGCTTTGCATCATCACATCGGTAGGACTTGATCATATGGAATATCTTGGAGATACGATCGCTAAGATCGCAGGAGAGAAAGCAGGGATCATCAAACCGTCAGTTCCGGTCGTATATTTCAAGCGGGATGCGGTTTCGTCTGGAATCATAGAGACTCATGCAAAAGAATTGGATTCTGCCGTAACAGCGGTCGAAAAATCAAACTATATAATAAATGAAATAGATGATAAAACCATTGATTTTTCATTTCATAATCGGTATTATAATTATGACCATTTGAGGATACCGAAAACGTCTCTTTATCAGGTCGAAAATACCTGCCTTGCAGTTGCTTCTTTTGATATCCTGATGCAGACCAGGGATATAGAATATGGGAAAAATGCAGGTGCTGATGTCAGGATAGAGCAGGCAGTCAGAAGCGGATTACTTGATTTTTCATGGGAAGGCAGGATGGAGGAGATCGCACCGGATCTGTTTGTAGATGGTGCACATAATCCGGAAGCAGTCGAATGTTATTGCAGAACACTTCGGACGCTTTATACGAAGAAAAAGAAGATCCTGGTCTTTGCAGCAGTAAAGGACAAGGACTATGATACGATGATACGGGATTTGACAGAAGCACTTTCGTTTGAGAAGATCATAGTTACAAGTGTAGATAATAAACGGAAGGCGCCGGTCTCTCTGATCGCAGACAGGTTCCGGAATTACACAGGACATACGGTGGAGGCATATGAGGATATTGCAGAAGCAATGGATGCCGCCATCCGCTATAAAGAACAGATCACAGATTCAGCAGTCTATTGTGTGGGTTCTCTTTATCTGGTGGGAGAAGTCAAACGCTGGCTTCAGAAGATAAAAGAGAAATCTGCGAATATGGAGGAATAGTATGATAAACTTTGATGAAGAAGTAAAAAAATTCAGACCGACTCTGGAAGTAGACCAGGCAGAAGATGCCATTTATCATAATGATCTGAAGGATATCTCAGATATTATGCAGGAGATGCTTCGTGTAGCAAAGGAAACGGAGAAATAATATGGCAGACGTACTGAATTGTAAGCATTGTGGCGGTAAGATCCTTGTTACCGGATATTGCAGCCAATGTGGGTTAAAGAGTGAATTTGTAAATAAGGCACTGAACACATCCAAATATTATTATAATATTGGTCTGGATAAAGCCAGAGTCCGTGATATGAGTGGTGCAGAAGATGCATTAAAGACAGCCCTTAAATATGACAAGTTGAATATTGATGCCAGAAATCTGCTGGGGCTTGTATATTATGAAACCGGTGAAGTTGTTCTGGCATTAAGCCACTGGGTCATCAGTGTGAATTATTTCAGCGGACGAAATGTTGCAAAACGTTATATCAAAGAGGTGAAGGGCAATCCACACAAGCTTGAAACAACGAACAATGCAGCAAGAAAATACAATCAGGCAGTAAACTATGCCAGACAGGGCAGTAAGGATCTTGCATTTATCCAGCTTCGAAAAGTCTTATCGGATAATCCGAAGTTTGTAAATGGTTATCTGCTGATGGCACTTCTACTGATCGATGATAACAAATATGATAAGGCAAGAAAAGCATTAAAACGTGTCATCAAGATCGACAGAACCAATCCCCTGGCTGTCCGCTATTTCAATGAGATGGGGCATACGGATGAGGAGATCATGAGCTTTCGTGATTATCCGGATGATGATTATGATGCGGATCTGCTGTTTGTGGAAGACCAGCCACGGGCATATGTGGAATCCGATAATGTTGACCGGAATGGAAGACCGACTCCGGTTGGCAGATATAAGGATATTAATTTCTACAAATATTCACTTGCCTATGTTCTGGCAGGACTTGTATTGGGACTGGCTGTCATGTGGTTCCTTGTTATGCCACAGCATAATAAGAATGCAGATGATGAGAGCAGAAATGTTAAGATTGCCTACAGCGAAGAGATTGCCAATAAGAATACCAAGCTTTCCTCTCTGCAGGATGAGGTTGATTCCCTGACAACAAAGAATAAAGATCTTACGAAGCAGGTCGCAGATTATGAGGAAAAAAGCAAGGCAGATATATCAGATACGGATAAGGTTACGATGCAGCTTGCCATGAAGTATTATAATGATACCCAATATGATAAGGCAATGACAGAGATCGACAAGGTGCTGGAGACCAGCCCGGATTATGATGTTGCTCTGTATTATAAAGCTCTATGCTATCTGGGTACGGAGGATGAGGATAAGGCCAAAGAAGCCTTTGATACATTTATCCAGAAATGTCCGAATTCCATTTATTATACAGTTGCAGTAGCATTGTCTGGTACAGACACAACGAGTGGAACACCGGATGGCGGAGATGACACGACAGAAGGCAGTTCGGAAGGAACAACGGAATCCGGTATGGATCCGACAAATGAATAAAAAGAAATCAGGATCATACAAAAGACAAATAAGCAATATTGCTTATTTGTCTTTTTTTGTAAAAAAGAGGTGGCGTATGAATAATTATGAGAAAATAGGGGATACTGTGTTAATAGAGCTTCCGGAAGAAGTTGATGATTACCGGGCATCGATACTGGTGAACGAAACGGAAGAGGTATTTCAGGATGGCAGGATCCGGTACGTGATATTCGATTTCCGGCATACAAGCGTGATGGACAGCTCCGGGATCGGTCTGATCACGAGAAGATTCCGGAATGTATATGACAGAGGCGGAAAGGTGTTTGTGATCCATGCAAATGACAGAATGCAGCGTATTCTTAAAATGTCGGGAATATTTAAGATCGCAGAGCAGACAGAGGATTTTGAGACTGCGTACAAGCAAGTACATATGTCATAAAATGAAAAGGAGAAGAAAAGAATGAACAGAAATGAAATGAAAATAGAGTTTGGAAGTGATCCAAGAAATGAGAGCTTTGCAAGGGTTGTCGTAGCATCCTTTATGACCCGTACGAATCCGACGCTGGAGGAGGTCGCTGATGTTAAGACAGCCGTGTCGGAAGCAGTTACGAATTCGATCATTCATGGTTATGGGCAAAAAGAGGGAACAATCGAGATACGGGCATACATAGAAGAGCGGAAGCTGTACATAGAGATCACCGATTATGGCTGTGGTATCGAGGATGTGGAAAAGGCAATGGAGCCAATGTTTACAACCGGAAAGGATGGACGGTCGGGAATGGGATTTTCCTTTATGGAAGCCTTTATGGATGAGCTTACGGTAGAGTCGGAGCCGGGAAAAGGAACGACAGTAAAGATGGCAAAAAAAATAGGGGCTGGGTGTGCAGTATAAATGGAAAATAATCTGGATCTTCTTTTACAGGCGAAGAAGGGTGATGACAGTGCAAAAGAAAAACTGGTAGAACAGAACCTTGGACTTGTATGGAGCGTAGCCAGAAGATTTACAGGACGTGGATATGATATCGAGGATCTGTTTCAGATCGGCTGCATCGGATTGATCAAAAGTATTGATAAATTTGATTTTGACTATGATGTGAAGTTTTCGACCTATGCAGTTCCAGTAGAGTACGATAAAGGAAATGACCGGAAAAGCCTTAAAATAAGGGATTTCTGATAAAGGCATTGGATAAAAAAACAGTGCTGTCAGATGTACATTTCG
>OGYJ01001613.1_pt1 | contig 17598 bp, 13 predicted proteins | sample 1576531 | NCBI WGS metagenome assembly OGYJ01 (sample SAMEA3541574, study PRJEB24748) | human gut metagenome | biome: human gut; feature: human-associated habitat; material: faeces | place: China | collected 2012 | reverse complement strand
AGGATGGAAGCCGCTGGCTTCCGTCCTGGCCGATGCTGCCGCAGCCTTCGGCTGCGTAAACAGAGTCGAGGAACTCGTCAAACAGTTCCTCCGGGGTGCGGTAGCCCAGCTTCTTGCGAGGCCGTCCGTTCAATTCATCAGCTGCAGCCAAGATATACTCAGCAGAGAAAGCCTCAATGGACACGCCCTTCGGAACAAAGGTTCGAAACAGCCCCTTGTGGCGTTCGTTTTGGGGACGTTCCCACGAGGTGTAGGGATGCGCAAAGTAGACTGCACAGCCCCAGCTCTCGACCTGACTGAACGCAGAGAACTCCGAGCCGTTGTCCACGGTAATGGTCTTGAAGACCTGTGAGAACTTTTCTCCGAATTCTTCCCTGAGTGACTGCATGGCGTTCAGAACGGAGTCTGCATCCTTGCCGGGAATCCGGATGGCAATATAGTTCTCCGTTTTCTTCTCCAACAGGGAGAGGACGACAGCCTCTTTACCGGCCCTCTTGCCGACCACGGTGTCACCTTTCCAATGACCTTCCTCGATGCGCAGAGCCGCGATCTCAGGCCTCTGAGAAATGTCTGTACCGAAGCTCTTCTTGTGTTCACGGGGCTTGGAGTCCTTGTGCTGCTTGCGTTTCATGGCTTCGGGCAGTTCTGTCACAGACAAGTCAAGGCTGCCTGCCCAGACCTCATTGTAAAGCGTGTGGGTGCAGACCATCTCCTCTGCTGAAAACAGCCTATGCAGACGAGCATATCAGGCGCAGGCATCCAAAGACCACTTGTGTTCTTTGACCTGTTCCATTATCCAGCGAATGAAGCGAGTGCAGTGACAGATTCGGTGTGGTTTCCGGGAACGCTTTCTGTTAGCTTTGTAGGCCGCTTCTCCACGCCTTGCCGAGTATCCGGGCTTCCTGCCCTTGCTGATCTTTCGGGGCGGTGTGCCGCGTTTTAGCTTGCTTCCAACGGTGGTTGGTGAACATCCGATTGCTCTGGCAATGGCTCTGTTCGTGTAGCCGGCGTTCTTGAGATGCTGGATTGCGCCTCGTTCCTCTCGCTGTAAGTGCGGCCCCTTCTTGCGTTCTACCGATTCTGTGATATAATCTTGGCAGTCCATAGTGATTGCCCTCCCTTGGAAGAAGTTGTGTGCAAACTTCATTCTACCATGTGGGGAAAATCGCTATGGATTTTTTCTTAGGTGTCCAACTTCATTTTACAATCGACCTTTTGAAAAATCCTATATCCGGGGAGGTTTGACGCTTACGTTTTTGGACGCAAAAAGACCGTAACTGCCAAGCGGCAATTACGGTCTTATAGGTCCTGTCGTATTTTGGTATTCACTGGCCTGCGCACGGAACCGGGGCATACCTGTCCCCAAGTTTTCACCTCCGCCCTTCATCTGCTCCGCCCTGATACTGCTCTAACCTGAATACAAGGTTATTTTACAGGAGCTGAGCGCAGAAAGAAACTTGAAGTACTCGCAACACACGCTCTATGGAAAGAATACAGGCGTTTCGCCATCTCGGCTTGTGTAGTGCCATACACGGAACGGCCTTGGCGATACCTCGACCGCCCACGGACTTTCGTCCGTCTGAATAAGGCTGTTCCACATCCGGCAAAACTCCGCCGCGTCCGAGTACGAGGAAAATAGTCCGTATTTGTTCAGCTTCTTCGCATATTCCTCGCTTATAGGATTTCCCGCCTGTATGGCGGATTCTCCGATGTCTCCCGCAACGTCAAAGCCGAGAAAATCGCATTCCGGGACAGGTTCGTTCATTTGGTCTGAGAAAAGGATCAGCTCGTGGCGGGTATTGCTGTAACGATTCAGCTCGGCGCATAATTTGCACAGGATCTGGAACATGCCCCAGCGATAAACGCGCCCGCCCGCAATGCGCCATGCGACGTATTGCTCAAAGTCATTGAACAGATCGTCCCAATCCTGACCGCTTTTTATTTTAGGAATGATCAGAGTCCTTGAAATACCTCGATAACGTCCATAAACAGGAAGCACATTCATGTACATTCCGGTTCCCCTCCAAATGCTTTTGAATGAATTTTACAAAATTGTGTGCGCGATCAGGCCGCGCGCCTGTGCCCGCCAGCCCGGAGTATTCCGGGCCGGCGGGCAGGATTTATCTTTTCTTCTTAGCCGCCAGCTGTTCCGGCGGCATCGGGACGTTCAGCCCCTCGATTTTCAGGCCCCATTCTTCCACCTTGGACATGAATTCTGCCCGGTCAACGCGATAGGAATAGAGCTCAGATACCGGCGTACCGAGTTCCTTCTTCTTATAAGACCATTCCGGCGGGAATTGGATATAAAATCCGCGGCGGCAAAACGGATCGTGAAGAAATAGAAACGAAGGGGGATCTGCTTTGAAGGAAAAATTCTTGATCCATTTTGTAAAAAAGAGGATCCCCTCAGAGTAGTGCGCCCCGCCTCTGCTCTTTGTTGCGCATTTTCTAAAGTCCAGAAGGCGTATCGTTTGAAATGCGCTCCATGGATAGAATTTTTCTGTCCAGAGAATCTTCACAAGGCAGCCGTCCTTCGTCATTTGAATTTTCTTAAAGCACTCCAATGCTATGAGCGCAATGGGAAAACAAATAACAAATGCGACAATCCGGACCGTGTCGTCGAAGAAAGCCATGATAATGAAGGCAAGATCACAGAATAACACGCCGATGCCTCTTGCCGTATCGTCTTTGACGGATATCATTGACGTTCACATCCTTTTATTAGACTATTAATACATGACCATTAACATTTTTTGCGCACTGCCACCTGCTCTGCTCGGTGCTGTCGGAGCAGTGTTGGGCTTTTTAGGACGCGGGTTAGGTACAGCGGCAGAATTGCTGGGTTTGCTTTTTCTGGGACTGACAACAGGCGCACTTTTTGCTGTTGCCGCTGAAATTGAATTCCCAGCTACGCTAAAGACAGAATCAACACCTGCAGAAACCCAAACATCAATTCCTTCTCCCAAAATTCCTTCGCCAATCGCACTCATGCTATTTGCTGTAATAACTCCGCTAACCGCACCGGCCGCCAACGCACCACCTAGACTTGCGCCAGATTTATAGGTCATAATAGCTGTATATAATCCAGCACCTACACCCGCAACAATACTAGCGGTTTTGCTGCCCGATGCAGACAAAGCTCCTGCTGCTGCAGCGACACCGATATCTAACCATGTAACTTCTTGCCCGGTAACTTTTGCAGCAATAAATGTTGTCGCTATGTTTATAATTGCTCCGACGGCCATTCTGACCAGTAACGAAGCAAGGAATGCAAGCGTTCCCACCGGATCAACGTACGCAACGGGATTACTTATGCAATACACGTACAGGTTCCCGCTCTGCATGATAGCAGTGATCTGCGGCGCGTAGGAGTATGATTTCAGGCCCAGCTTATCCTCGCGCTCATTGATCTTCTGAGGATTATCGCCGTAGATGCTGTTGGCAGTTGTCCAGTGGGTATCCTGCTGGGTGAAGCGGCCAATGGTCGGATCGTAATATCTCGCGCGGAGATAGTAGGTCTCCGTCTCGCGGTCAAAGTACTCGCCGCAGTAGCGGAACGGGTTCTCATCCAGCGGGTCAGGATCCTTCTCTACGCCGAACGCATCGTAATCATAGGCCCGTGCACTCGCTCCGGTGCTGTCCGCCAGCCCTGTGACATCGCCGTGGGCGTTGAACAGGTAGAAGTCCGTTCCATCCTCGCTCGTGCGCGAGATCAGGTTCGCACCGCGCAGATAGGAAACGTATTCCCCGTTGAGCCGTTCGCCGACCACATTTGCGCCGTCGAGCAAGTAATCCGTCCGCGTGGAGAAGGTCACCTTCGTTGTCCGGATGCCCTGCGTATTGTAGGCATAGGCTGCCGTCCGCTGGTTCTCCGTCGCGGAGACGAGCTGGTTCAGGGTGTTGTAGGCGTAGGTCGAGCCAGCCGCGCCGCCGTTTCCTGCAAGTACCGTCTTTGAGAGCAGATTTCCGTCCGCATCGTAGGCATATGTCGTCAGATCGGTCAGCAGGCCCTGCGTTTTCTGCTCGGTCAGCAGGCGATTGTTCGCGTCGTAAGCATAGCTCACGGCATAGCTCTCCGTGCCGGTGACTGTCATTGCCGCGCGGTTGCCGCAGGCGTCGTAGGTATAGCTCTGCGTCAGTGCGCCCGTTTCGCTCTCCTGCACCAATCTGTTCAGGCCGTCATAGACATAGCTCGTGACCTTGCCGTCAGCAGCCGTCTTTGTCTTCTGGCTCCCGCTTGCATAATAGGTATATGTATAAGACGAGATCAGGCCGCTGTTGTTCCGGTTTTCGAGCGAAATGATCCAATTTGCCTTGTTGTAGCGGTAGGTTTCGGTCACGCCGTTCGCGTAGGTCAGACTGGCCCGGTTACCATTCGTGTCATAGGTATAAGCAGCCTGCTGCGCGCCGTTTTCGCTGACTGTGGTCAAGCGGTTCAGGTCGTCATAGGTATAGGCGACAGATTGCAGCACCTCGCCATTCTGCGTAAGCGTGAAGCTCGTCCGGTTGCCCGCAAGGTCGTAGGTGTAGGTCTTGGAGTTGGAGTCCGGCAGCGCAATGCTTGCGATTTGCATCTCGACTGGAGGCTTGATTGGAGGATCAACAGGGATCTCACCGCCACCACCATTGTCCGTCCAGACTGCGTACAGCCGTACAGTGCCGCCGTTCTCCGAAGTCAGATTTTTCACGCTCTGGCCTTCGCGGTATTTGACCGTTCCGGTTTGGGACAGACTCCAACCGTAAAATCTTGCATCCTCCAGCTTGAACGGATTCTCCAGAATTTCAAACACAACATCATAGGTGTGTGTTTTGACAACAACTTTCTGAAACTCCGGTGCGTTATCATATTCGGACGGAATGTTGCTGTGGTACTCTACGGTGTAAGTGTTGGCCTTCCACTGCGCGGTAAAGGTGGTGTTCTCTGTAATGGTCACAGACGTACCGGCAGTATAGTACGTCCCACCGCACAGCCAGCCGGTAAGCGTGTAGCCCTTCCGCGTGATCGCAGGTACTGTGCAGCTGTTGCCGTGTGCGACCTGCACAGTCCGCTGGTTATCTTCATAGTTCCAGTCAAACGTGACCGTATAGGTGTTGATCGCCCAGTGTGCAACAAAGGTCGCATCGCCTGTGAGCTGGACGGGTGTACCGTCCAGGATCTGCGTTTCACCAAGGAACCAGCCTGTAAAGGTGTAGCCGCTTCGCGCAGGAACGGGGAGCGTGTAGGATTCATCCGTCGAAACGCTGAGTGTTTCCGGTGTGACAGTTCCGCCATTTGCATCGAGCGTGACCGTGTAGGTATTTGCCGCCCAGTGCGCAACAAAGGTCACATCGCCTGTGAGCTGAACAGGTGTGCCGTCCAAGATCTGCGTCTCACCGAGGAACCAGCCTGTAAAGGTGTAGCCGCTTCGCGCAGGAACGGGGAGTGTGTAGGACTCATCCGTCGAAACTGTGAGCGTTGTTGGATCTACCGTTCCGCCATTTGCATCGAGCGTAATATTGTAAACAGGAGATTCCACAGCCGGAAGGCTGGCTAATTCAACCTCCTCTGTTCCAATGAGCTGTCCAATCGCATCATACGCATATGTGGATCTCTGCCATCCGTTTTCCTCGCTGCGCAGTTGTCCTGTTTTGGTATAGGTGTACAGAATCGTCTGCGCAGAATCGCCGCTGCCGGCGCTTACGGAAAGAACGCGCCCAAGTGCATCATATGTGTAGCTTGTTGCGATACCATTCCGGTCCGTTTTGGATTCTAGCCGTCCCAGTACAGAATAGGCATTCGTCTCTGTCTGGCCGAGCGCATCCGTCGTGCTCAGAACATTTCCGAAGCGGTCATAGGTATAGCTGGTCGTGCTGCCGCCAGCGTTCATGCTCAGCATATTGCCGACACCATCGTAGGTATAGGCTGTTTCGCTCGCAAGCGTGCTGCCGTCATACTGCTTTGCGGAGATCAGCTTTTTCCGGCTGTTGTAGGTATATTCGGTTTTGGACCACTCTGCGGCTGTGCCGACAGCCTGTACGGGTTTCCACTCCCGGATGATATTGCCGCAGCCATCATATTCGTATTTGCTGACCGCCGTGATATCGTCTTCAATGGTGACCGTCTGCGAAAGAAGCCTGCCGAGAGCATCGTATGTATATGCTGTAGGCGTTCCTGCATAGTCTGTCGTCTGGATCAGCTGTCCAAGGGCGTTGTAAGTGCTTGTGGTAAATTGCCCGGCCGCATTGTACGCCTTTACGACCTGCCCGTTTTCATTATACTCGTATTTTGCGGTAAAGGGAAGATTCCTTGCAGCGTCAGCAGCAGACAATTCCAGCGTTTTGTTCCCGACATAATCATACGCAAAAGTGTCCAGATGTTCTGTGCCGTTCAGAAGCTGGCCGGTCTTGACGACATTTCCGCATTTATCCGTGTACTGTGTTGTGACAATGGACGGGGCCGCCGCATCGCCGACGACTGTTTTGGTGACCTTCTGGTACAGACCGCTTTCAGCCGCGTCGTCGTAAGCATAGCGCGTCTGAGACAGGATGACCGTGTCCTGCATCACTGTCTCTGACAAGATCCGGTCAGACACATCGTAGGTATATTCGGTCACTGCTCCGTTCACAAAATCGCTGAGCTTGCAGAGCCGGGACTGCTCGTCGTATTCCTTTCGGGTCATGACAAGGCCGCTCTGCATGTCGATCGTTTCGTATTCCAGACCGAGCGGTGTGTATGTATACCGGAGCTGCGAACCGTTTTCATCTGTCACTGTGAGCTTGTTGCCAACATAATCACGATCATAACGGACAAACGTTCCGTCGGGATTTGTACATTGCGTAACGTTTCCTGCTGCATCATAGGTATATGCAGTAAGGTTTCCGCTGCCGTCTGTGACCGATGTCATACGTCCGAGAACATCATAGGTGTAGTCTGTCGTGATCGTTCCGGCCGGCTGACCAGGCGAAGAAGCTGCGCCGGCTCCATCTGCGGTCAGAATTCCGGTGTGTTTCTCCTGCGTCAGATAGGCATTACGGTCATATGTATATTCTGTTGTATCATACGCAGAAAAACCGTCATGATAGCGCTTTTCCCGGATCACATTTCCGTAAGCGTCATAATCGTATTCTGTACAGGCAGTTTTGACACCGTTCCGGAATGTCTCCGTGCGGATAATATTCTTTTTGCTGCTGTCCAGCGTATTGCGGACCTCAATTGTGGTATCCGCATCCGTCTTATAGGTTTTCGTAAGCAGCAGGCCGTAGGCGCTGTCATATGTGTACGATGTGCGATATTCCGTATCGGTTGTGACGCCGTTTGCCTGTGCGCTCCAACTTGCCGTGGTATTGCCTTTACTGTCATATTCGGCGGCAGTAATAGACATGAAAGACTGGGCTTGAGTTCCCGACGAAAAATATTCAATTTTCTGCTGTACCGGCTGCTTTCGAGCATCGTAAGTATAATAAGCTTTTTGAAGCACAACAGAAGCATTGCAATATTCGACGGAAATGGGAAGATGCTTGAAATTGAATGTTGTGGTCGTTACGGAGCCATCTGCTTCTGAAACAGATGTATAATATTGATAATCTTCGCCGAGATTCTCCGGATCATGAATGCTTGGATAGCCGCTGCAATCATTTTCCGAGTAGCTGAACGTTTGCTGGTTGAAGGTCTCACTGCCAAGCTTATCTGCTCGAGAAGTAAGACGATAGACCTCCATGAAGCCCTGCTTGCCGAGATTTCTGGTCGCCTTTTCGTAGGTATAAATGCTTTGCGCATTGGTCGGGTGTGTAATAGTGGCCAGATTCAGATATGTGTTGCGGCAAATGCCTGCTTCGTCGGTCTTTATGCTAAAGTTGGTACTGCTCTTTTCATAACTATAATGTGTTTTATTGCCGGCTGCGTCCTGATAGGATGCAAGAATATATGCATTATCCTCATGCAGTAATTCATAGATCAATGTTATACCATCCGAAAGCTGAACAGTCATTCTATGTCCAGACTCGGTTGATGTGCCTGAGATAATTGTTTCTCGTCCCAAGGTATCCGTAATTGCAATATGCGGGTAACCGTTTTCCTTGGTATGCACTAACGTAATGGTATTTCCATTTCGGTCTTGAATCCCGATCAATTTGCCTTCGCTGTCGAAATATTCTCGCTTGCCGTCCTGATACGTAAGGCAGTATTCTGAGTGTGTGCTGCCATTGCTGAATAGATTGCTTTGCTTTGTGAGCGTTAGGTCATCAAGAGGATAATCTTTGAGATGCAGGCCAGATGAATCTGATTTGATCTCATATGTTTCACCAGCGGCTAAATGCAGATATTTTTGATTCCCGGAAATTTCAATCGAGGAGAAATTCAATCGCCACCCGCAGCCAAGACCATACAGTTTCTGAAAATAATCATTGGGCTTTGTTGTCGATTCAAGCTCATATATGACTCCAACGTTCTTGGGGACGATTTTTGCGGTGAATTCAATAATAAGATCCACGTCACCCTGGAAATTTTCTTTCCGTACGGTGGTTTCATACTTGGCCCGAACCTTCTCTGCCTCCATATATGATGTGAACTCGCCTACCTCAATGGGTGGAATATCCTGGGCGGGCCAACGTCCGCGGCCATAACCCGGGACTTCAGAATAGGCAGTTCCACTAACGATAACACAACATACGGTTTCATAATGCGCTACAACGTCAGCATCTGGGGTCCCCAGACTGGCACTTTGCGAATCGTATCTGCGTGCAATTTCCAGATCCAATCCATTGATGCCAGGCAGAACATAATCTGTATTCTCATAGACCAGTGAGCCAGAATTGAGTGCAGTCTTTTCGTTTCCGCTGCTGCTGTAAGTATATGGTGCGCCAACATACGGATTTTGAACTGCTGCCGCTTCGCCTGAATCGCCTCCGGTACTCTGTGGCGTAAGAAGAATATCTGAGTATTTCTGCGTGATTTCATTCGTATGACTCTCTATTTCTTCTGCACTCAGTCCGTTCTTTATGGCATATTCCGCGAGAGGTGCGGCAGCAATATCCAAAGACTCGCTGAAAGCCTCAATTTTCTGTGATTCAGAAGCGGAAAGTTCCGCAGGCATGGCAATATCAAAATTAAGAAGCTTTGCCATGCTGATGCCAAACACTTGACTGACACCATAAGCGTTCAATACCCGGACGCAACTATGACCGTACAAAATATATTGCTTCAATTCTCTGGAGAGCTCCGTACCGGAAAGCTCTGCTCGCAATACTGCCTGCAGCGTTGCAAGCTCCTGCGTAATGCGCCGGACTGCATCTAATGAAAGATCCAGCGCAAGAACGGTTGAAACGGGACATTCGGCTTCGATAGCCAGTGTGCCATATGTGACGGAATCCCAAAGAGAAATGCCGCCAGCTTCCATTTCCGAAAAACTGGAGGCTGGAATATGTGTATAGTCAACGAGGAATGCGGCATCTGCCGCAGAAAGTGCAGAAAATGCAGCAGACTGCTTCAGGATGGCGATAAAGTGCGCATCATCTTCCGAGCATTCCGGTTTAGACGTGTTAATGATATCCGAAATATCTATGGTAGGTGTACCTGCGGCGGCTGCATTGCCTGTGATCGTGTCCTCATCATCTGTATCTGTGTCGTCAATGATCGTTGGTGGAATATCTGTGGTAATCGTGTTGTCCGTCGGCGCAGCAACAGGGACTGTGTACGTTTCTGTCGGCGCGGCTGTGTCTGCCGCATAGACACGCGGCAGGAAGCTTGCAAACCATGCTGTTGGCAACATCTCTGCCAACATTATGACCGCAAGCAGCAGGCTGATACATCTCAGGAATTTTTTCTTCATCTCTTTCTCTCCTTCTCTTTCTCTGTCCGATGCGATAGGCTTGCTGCACTTCACAGACGTATAATGCACATATTTCACTCAGTCCGGGAGCAAAATGCGGCTATCGCTATCCATCTTATATAGACAATTAATTCGGGAAAAAGCAACGAAATATGAGAATTTTCTACTAATACCATGAGTGATTTAAACTAGATGTGACTAAAACGAGAAAATCGATATGTAAAAATCAAACAGTTTAATTCGGAGCATATTGACCTTGGCTTTTCTACAAGTTTTAGTTATTATTTTTATCTGCTACAATACCCTTGTATTCCAGGTCAGAGCAGATGAAGGGCGGAGCTATTTCAGGGCGGAGGTGAAGACTTGGGGACAGGTATGCCCCCGGTTCCGCGTGCAGGACATGGAATGAAAGAATGGACTCATAAGACCGTAATTGCCGTTTGACAGTTACGGTCTTTTTGCTTCCGGACACAAAAATGAAGGGAGACACAGCATGACAGACACAGAAAACGCATTTGGCGGCTTTGCCTTACTGGGCGATGATGAGGAGTTTGACGTAGATAAGATCTTCGGCAGCGGTTCGGATGAACCCGCACCGCCTCCTCTCGCGCCAACTTTGGCAGAAGAAGTCAAGTCTCAGCCTGAGCCGGAACAGGTTCAGACGGAGACGGCAGAATCCCAGCCCGAGCCGGAACAGACACTTCCCGCAAAGACGCAGGAAGCACCGGCAGAAGAAGAAAAACAGCCTCTGGAACTCTTTTTGGCGTTTACAGGCGTGGAAAGCGCCCCCATCCCAGAGGCAGCCCCGGTCAAAAGCATTGCGCCAAGACCCCAAACACAACTGTCGCTCTTTGACAAGCCGCCCGTTTTTCAGTACGGCGGCGCCAGAGAGCAGATCACGGATGCGGATATGACCTTCGAGTCTCTGCGTATCCAGAAAGCGGATGATTTCCCAGAATTGGAGGATGCGTCTGCTGTCACTTGGCAGGTACGGTACGGAGATATTACGAAGACCGTCCCCGCGCCCAAGACGGACACCATCGCGGCCATGAAAGCGGAGATCGAGAAGTCAAAAGCATTCCTGGACAGCCTGAAAAAAGGCAAGGTCAAAGACCCGATGTGCATCGTGAAGCCGCAGATCCGTATGCAGAAGAAGGGCATCGCGGACTACAAGGGCGTATTCCCGACGCTGGAAGCTGCACGCGCGTCCAACAAGGTCATCTGCCTCATCCCCGCGCGGGACGGGCAGACGTATGAGATGCGCCGGAGCGAGCTCGGCGAGTTTATCGCGCCCAAGCACAAGATCACGGAATTTTCAGAGGTAAGAGCCGGCTTTCGCCCGGCTCTTCCTCGCATTCCGCAGGAGCTGCTGCGCTCCATCATCGGCTTTTTCAGAAGCCAGATGGAATCGGGCGCGGAGTTTGAAGCCCTTGTCCGTATCTACTGGGATCGGAAGGAGCAGAAATTCATTCCGTTCGTGCCGAAGCAGCGCGTTACCAAGGATCGTGTCACGGTCCGGCTGACGGATGAAAACCTTCCGGACGATACGCGGTATCTGTACTACGCGGATATCCACTCCCATAACAGCATGAAGGCGATCTTTTCTGCTATCGACGATCAGGACGAGCGCGGCACGCGGCTGTATCTCGTGATCGGCCGTCTGGATCGCTTCTTCCCGGAGATCTCCGCCCGCATTTCCTGCGGCGGCAGCTTTGTCCCCATCGAGCCCAGCTTGGTGCTGGAAGGAGTGGACAGCGGCTTTCCCGCGGGATGGAGCGACAAGGTCGTCCATCAGCTTCCAGAACTCCCGAAACCGCCGTCCGCACATTTCGCGGGCGTGCGCTCGTTCCTGGGCGGATTGCTTGGAGGTGCGGGATGAAGTTTGCAGAGAACCGGCCCGTAAAGATCGTCATGCTGGGAGCCGGCGGCACCGGCGGACATATCGCGCCGCATCTGTATCGGCTTTTGTACGCGCTGGAACGGCCCGTCCGCTTTATCCTCTGTGACGGGGATATCGTGGAAGAAAAGAACCTTGTGCGCCAGAACTTCACACCGGCTGACCTTGGGGAAAACAAGGCAAAGGTGCTGGCGGAGCGGTATTCCTCCGTGTTCGGGATGGAAACGGAGTATGTGCCGGAATTTATCGAGTCCGGCGAGCGGCTTCTTTCCATGCTGCGGGCGCAGACCTTCTCGACCGGGCCGTACTGGCATTCACCAACCGTCAAAGAGCTGGTGATCCTCATCGGCGCGGTGGACAACAACAAGAGCCGAAAGCTCTGCCACGAAGTCTTTTACAAGCTGGATGATCTCATCTACATCGACAGCGGCAACGGCATGCACACCGGGCAGATTGTCTGCGGCATCCGCAGCGGCGGGCGCACGTTCTATCGGCCCGTCGGAGCGGCGTTCCCGGAGGTTTTGCAGGACACAGACAAATTCCCGACGGAGCTGAGCTGCGCCGAGGCGTCTGTTTCCGCGCCGCAGAGCATCGCCGCCAACATTACGGCGGCCACCGCCGTCGTGGACATGATCTACAACATCCTGACCGTCGGAGAAACGCGCGTGCGGCAGATCACGTTTGCAACGGGGTCTGTCAATATGCGCGCGACCTTACAGAAAACAAGGAGGAAAGCAGCATGAGAAGTTCCGTAGACGCAGCAGCCTTTTATAAAGCGATGACAGCATTGATGGACATTCCGGCAAAAAGTCCGGTCAAAGTCCTGCAGGAGATCAAGGTGGAATTTACAGCGGATCATTGCACACTCTCCGCAACAAACTTCAATACATGGCTCTCTGTGACGATCCCCGCAAGCGGCGACGACTTTGCGTTCGTATTTTGGAACAGTGCCGGTGTCCAGAAGGTGTGCCGTTATTTTACGGGCCAACTGGAACTGGAGCTGTCCGGTCAAAGGAAATCACAGATCATAACCATGCGCTGCGGAGACAAGGGCGGCAAGTTCCCAGTTTATGAAGCTGAGGGATGCCCCACATGGCCGGAGTTTGAAGCCAAGCAAAGCTATACGGCAAACGCGGCAAACATTATCAAATGCGTCAAGCAGGTAAAGTATGCCGTTGATCTGCGCAATACCAGACCGGAGTATCAGGGCGTTTTGTTTCAGAACAAGCACATCTGGGCGGTGGAAGGACATCGCGCAGGCTGCTGTGATGACGGCGGTTTGGACGTTGAAACGCCGTTTCTTGTCGGTGTTTCGGCACTGGAACAGCTCAAGGCGTTTGGCGATGCGGATATGCAGATCAGCGTGGCAGATAACTGGGTCCTGTTCCAGAACGAACACGTTCGGCTGCTTGCGAAACGTATCCAGAATGTCACGCCTATCACCTATGAGAGCGTTGTTCCGCAGAAGTGGAATGAGGAATTCTGCTTCCATCGGAAGGACTTCGTGCAGGCCCTGAAATATCTTTTGGCCTGCATCGGAAAGACAGACAAACCCTATGTCCGGTTTCATAACGGCACTCTGAGCTTGCGTGTAAACGGCTGCCTCTACAAAGCGGCGGTTCCAATCAGTGCGGAAAGCAGTATTATCTTCAGCTTTGACGCCAGATTCATGCTGGATGCGCTCACGCAGTTTGAGAAGCAGGATGTGGTGACGATGCGGCTGACCAGCTCGCTGGGCGCAATTTCGCTCATTGCGGGCAGCAACTCCGCCATCGTCCTCCCGCTGCGGCTCAGAGAAGAACAGAAAGCAGCGTAAAAAAGAAAAGGAGATCTCAATATGAAAACAGTTTATATTCCGGCTGGCGAAGCCTACCACTATGAAACACTCGTTACAGACAATGTGATCATTCATGGTTATCTGAATGTCACAAACGGCTTAAAAGCAAAACGCATTTCCGGCAGAGGTTTTCTCTTAGCCGGTGAGGTATCAGCAGACACCGTAGATATAAATGAGCTGGAATGCGGCACGGTCATCTGCCGGAGACTGCTGGCGCGGCTCGTCAGCGTCAATGAGGCGATGATCTCGGAAAGTGCTGCCGTCTCCCGTTTTTTCTCCGCCAATTACGTCAAGGCTCCCAGCCTGACCGTGGCGGTCAGTGAGATCGGTGAGGTAGACGCAGATGAGATCGTGCATCTGACGCCGAAGCCGCGCGGCATGATCCTGACGCTGCTTCTTTCCATGCTGCGGACATTCTGGCTGCGCCTGACGGCAAGCCGGCCGCAGGGACGGTTTGAGAAGCCGCGCACGGAAGCGGAAGAACCGTCTGACACACCGGAAGATGCTGAAACAAAGGCAAACATCGCAAAAATTGTGCAGGAGGTGCTTGCACAGCAGGCGGCGGAAAAGGCCGCCTGCGAGAACGATGCAAATGATGCGGACGACTTTGAGCTTCAGCGCATGGTTAGTACGTTCAAGCTGCTGCGGGACAAAGGCTACACACTGCGCATTCTCCCCGGTACGCCGGAGGAAAACGCGCCGGTCTTTGACTTTGCTGCTGAGAGCATCCAGCCTGCGGCTTGAGGTCAGGAAGGATGGAAATGGAACAGGAATTGCAAAAGGAACCCAAACGTTCCTTTTATGCCTTGGAACAGCTTCGGCAGACGGCAGAAGCCATTCTGCGCGGCAGCCAGCGCCTTCTTAAATGCCGCGCCGGTGTGGAGAAATACCGCACAGCGCAGCCGCAGCGTGCGTATGCGTATTATCTGGAATTGCAGAAAACGAGAGACGCGCTTCTTGCGGCGCTCGGCGATGCACAGCGCAATCTTCTGGAATTGGAGGAATCCGCGCTGGCAGGAAAAGCCGGGCAGCTTCAAGCAGGGCTGCGCCGCTTTGATCTCATGTCCAGGGCGTACAAGCCTGTGTATGAAGTCCTGACCGGCTTTGCAAAGTCGCTGCCGCAGGCAGATACCGTCAATGTTTCGACGATCGGGCGGCTGATGAATCATGTCCGCATGGGCTATTACCCGACAGATCCGGAAAATATCGCGCACATCCTGCGTGGGATCGCGTTTCCAGAGGGCGTGACGACGAATCTGCTCGACCCCTGCTGCGGCTGCGGCAAGGCGCTTCGGCAGCTTGCCGACGGCAACAACTGCTACACCTACGGCATGGAGCTGGACGAACACCGCGCGGAGGAAGCGCAAACCAGGCTCCACCGTGTCGGCTTCGGAAGCTTCTTTCACAGCCAGATCAGCCGAGAGGCATTTCATGTGCTGTTCCTGAATCCGCCGTATCTATCGGTTATGACGGAGGGCGGCAGCCGGGTACGCAGCGAAAAGCAGTTTCTTGTACAGAGCATCCGCACGCTCATGCTGGGCGGTCTGCTCGTCTACATCGTGCCGTACTATCGCCTGACGCCGGACATCTGTAAAATCCTCGCGGAGAACTTCTCGGACCTTTCCGTCTGGAAATTCACCGACGGCGAGTTTGCCAGATTCCATCAGGCGGTCGTGCTGGGGCTTCGGAGGAAGCCCGCAGAGGATGACGAAACCGCCGACTGGCTGGGCGCACAGACGCTGACACCAGAAAAAATTCCGTGTGTTACGGAGCTGGAGGAAAACCGGTACGCGCTGCCCGCCGTTACAAAGACCGTCGAGGTCTTCCGCGGCGAACGGTTCAACGAGAAAGAACTGGAACGGCAGTTGACGCGCTCCGGCAGCTTTACACGGCTGCTGAATGCAAAAAGCGCATTAGACAGCACAGAAAATAGACCGCTTCTGCCGCTTTCCATTGGGCAGATCGGTCTCATCGGCGGCTCCGGGATGATCAACGGACTGATCGAGTGTGATACTCCGCACATCATCAAGGGGCGTATCGTAAAGGTCAAAAACACAGAACGTGAAGAACAGTTTGACCAGCGCGGGAACCATACCGGCGCAGAGGTGCATGAGGTCATCAGCAACAAGATGATCTTCAATGTCCTGACGCCGAATGGATTTTTAGCGTTGAGTTAGGAGGAATTATGTTAACTACAAATCTTGCAATCGTTGCACCCGTCACAGAAGCAGATGACCGGGCGGCACGCGAAGCTGTCTGGCAGCAGGTCACGGAGCGGATCGTCCCGCAGATGGGAAAGCTCTGCACGCGCTTCGAACCGTCCGGCGGCGCATGGGGACAGAAAGTATCCAGTCCATACAGCGTCATCCTGGGCAGAAACGAACCGGCGCTGTTCCTGTACTTCTACGCATCTGCGAAGCAGCAGTTGGATGAGCGCGCCAAGGCGCATCTGGACGGCTTCATGGAGCATCTGGAGATCGGGAACGAGCGGACCGTCGGCGATACAAAGATGTGTACGGCCTACCTCAAGGGCAACACCGCCGAAGCGCGCTCCCACATGGAGTGGCACATCGCCAGTATGTTTGGAGAGCTGATGCCGGACTGCGGGATCTATTTCCTGCGCGAAGGCCGGTCGTATCTGAATGAGGCAGAACATAAGAAAATTCTCTGCAATATGAAGGACTATGCCATCTGCGTGGTGAAACTGGTATGGGAGAAAGTGGATGAAGATTGATCTTTCCATGCTCGTAAAGGGACTGGAGGCACTGCCGCATACGCCGGCACCGGAACCTGAAAATGTTCCGCCGTATGTGCTGACGCATATTCTGGCTCCACTGAGAAAAGATGATTACATCCATTTTGCTGATCTTGATTTCGAGGCATTTACCGAAGAAGATATTGACAGCTTGTACGGTGCATTGTCTGAAGCAGAGGACCGGGAACACCGTTTGAATCACCTACGCAGCACTTTTGACCATTCCAACCCGAAAGCCGCTGCGCAGCGGAAATTTTGTTAAGGAGGCGCAGTTATGGACTATGAATCTATATGCTGTTCACTTCAAACAGTCAGAGCGGCTCGTATGTTCTACGAATATGGGAAACTGGATCGGCTGTTGGAGCGTGGTATCACGACATCGAGCGATGACCTGTATGACATCTATTATGAGCTTCTGATCGCCGCCACGGATTATATGGATCAGAAATTCAATGAGGACTATGAATACGACCACTGGTATTTCAGCTTTCGCAGCATGATGCAGTATTACCGGCTGATCCGGGAATACGGGAGCCTTCACAGCATGAAGCTCTCGGAAAATCCGTACGTCAAAAAAGCCGAGGAAATGCTCTCTGGGGTACGGCGGCGGATATTGCTCCCTACATGGACAAGGACTTTTTCCATAACATCCCCATGACGCAGACAGAACGGATCACAATGGCGAGCCGTCCAAAGCAGCCGAAGTATGCCAGAAACAAAAACATTCTGGTAATCGGCGGTTCCGGCAGCGGTAAGACGCGGTTCTTCTGTAAGCCGTCGCTACTGCAAGCCCATTCGTCCTATGTCTGCACCGATCCGAAAGGAACCTTGCTGCCGGAGATCGGCACTTTCCTGGAACGGAAGAAATACCGTATCAAGTGCCTCAACCTGATAAACTTCCGAAAATCCATGAAATACAACCCTCTGGCCTATATTCGGTCAGAGAAGGATATCTTAAAGCTGGTGAACGCCCTGATTATGAACACGAAGGGCGAAGGCGAAAAATCTTCGGAAGATTTCTGGGTCAAAGCAGAACGCCTCTATTATTCCGCACTGATCGGCTACATCTGGTACGAGGCCACGGAGGAAGAAAAGAACTTCATCACGCTTCTGGACCTTATCAATGCCAGTGAAGCCAGAGAGGATGACGAGACTTATCAAAGCCCGGTGGACCTGCTCTTTTCTCAGTTGGAAGAACGGGAGCCGGACCACTTTGCCGTCAAGCAGTACCGCAAATTCAAGATGGCGGCGGGTGATATATGCTCTAAGTGACTTCTTAATCATGATTTTGTCATGGTTAGTG
>OGYJ01001611.1_pt1 | contig 17601 bp, 19 predicted proteins | sample 1576531 | NCBI WGS metagenome assembly OGYJ01 (sample SAMEA3541574, study PRJEB24748) | human gut metagenome | biome: human gut; feature: human-associated habitat; material: faeces | place: China | collected 2012 | reverse complement strand
GTAATTGATTTTATAAGAGTGTATAATGCCCCTACTTCTGGTCATTCATTCTACACCTGTGCGCATTGTAAAGCAATATTGGAAGGATATAATATTCTGTCAAATGTTGAGTTTTAAAGTAGGTGTTTTACGTGAATCATTATACGAAGCTAGAGTTACCCCTCCACCATATACTAATCAAGCTCATCATATTGTGGCGAAAAATTCTTTGATGTACAACGATTTCTGAATCAAGAGGGTGAAACTTTTGATTCAATTATCAAAAAAATAAAATCTTAATTTGAGAATGGGAGATTATTAATGGAAGCTATAAATTTATTACAGAAAGAGCTTGGGCAGTTTTTGGTTCAGATTATGCCTGTTGAATGGAGTAAAATATGCTTTTATTCCGAGTGTAATTCCGGTAGATGCTCAGCTTGGTTTGCTTTTATTGAAAAGAAAACCGGTATAATTTGTACACAAGATTTCTTTTGGGATAGATACAATTCTTATCCTATATCAAAAATGGAAGTGTATTTAAAGCTTACAGATTTCGTTATTGCGCTTCATAATGCATATAAGGACAAGTTTGGACCCGAGAAAGTATGGCATACGCTTTCGTATACCGTTACCAATGATTGCAAATTTCATATTGATCTCGGTTATGAGGATAAGGATGTTTCCGTAATGAGAACACATGAAGAAGTGTTCAAAAACTTTTTTGGTGTGCCTTATGAATATATAGAAGGAAAATACCCTTATTGAATTCATCGCAGACTATTTTGATTCATAGAAATTATACATGGTGATTTACCTCACTCTGTATAATTCTTCTCAAGGGAGAATTTATGAATAATAATCATAATCAAATAGCTAATAAAAAGAGTTATTGGTATGAATAAGATTGAAGATATGAATACAATTGAAAATGCACAGATTGAACTTTGTCGCTTCAAATGGTATTTTATTACCGAGCGACAGATCTGTTACCTATGCTGTTACCGAAAGCATCCATAATGGAGGGCATCTTGAATCGTATTATGATTACATTAACAATGAAATATGAGATACTCTAAGTGCCTTTGATCCAACATGGAAGGATGAATCTGATATTAAAAAGATACTTCAAAGTCTTTCTGACGATGATAAATCAAAAGTTAGAGCAGAAATTTGTAATATCTTAACAAAACTTAAGGAGAAATTATTAAATGGTGAAATTGTAATACATAAAAAACGGTGATGAGTATATGCGATACACCATTAATGATCTTATGAGTGATGATATAGGTGTATTAGAAGATATAACTGATAAAGTGTTGAAGGGAGAGATTGTTTTTGAATGATATAATCAGTACATTTAATGACTTGTATTATAAAATTCAAATATCTCATAATATTTGTTTGGCTGATGTAAGAAATATATGTTTGAAATCTTATAATAATTCTGTTGTCTGCGATGTTGATGGTGGCGCCCCGGAAATATATTACGAAATATTAGAGAGGGATTGTGGGCATTTTGCTGTTTTGAAAATAGAGCGAAACAGTCACGAGATTATATATGAAAGTGTTAATGCTGATTTCGCAGCAATTGCTCTTTTCCTGTTTCTTTCACGTCATCAAATAAAAAAAACTGATAATGATATTGGGATAGAAGAATTTATAAAAAAAGAAATTGCACACGGGAATATAGATTTGGTTAGACAGGTGATTGCAGAAAATTTTGGAGAAAAAACAATTTCGTTTGAAAAAAACGTATTCGATAAAATTTCTGTTATTACTTTGTCTACAAATAAAATTGACATTTTTTATCATGGCAATACAATTTTATTTTGTTCAGAATTTAATAAACCAGATCTTGAACGTGGATATTTAATTGCATTTAATAAATGCCGTATGATTAATATTTATCATAAAATAATGGTGAATATTACAAATATTATTCCCGATGTTAATGAAAACGAAAATAGAAAACTTAAATATCTATTTTTAGTTGGGACTATGGAAAAATAAGTATATCAAGTATAATAACGCATTTATTCAGTTGATGAACTTAAAAAGTTTGGCTATATCGTTGAAGTTGAATAGAGAATAGGATTAAATGATGAATATTAATGAAGTTAGAAAGCTTATTTATAAATACGGAGAGAAGATTGGTTTGCCCTATGATTCCAAATTGTATCCGATTTTCTCTTCGACGGGGAATGTTTTTAGCGATGGGGGGACAATATATATTTCAAATAATGAATATCATTATGTTATAATGGAGAGGGGCAAAGAAAATAAACATTATCGAAGCTTGGATATTAATGATATATTATATCCATTATTTGAAGGTATAACATTTTCATTAGCGTCGAAATATGAATTAAAGAACAGAAACGAAAAGGAAGATCCTAGAAAATTGCTGTGGAGTAAGCAGCTTGAGTTATTAGGAAAAATTGATCCGCTTTTTAAAGAAAGGTGTCAAAAAGAAATCGACAGCATTTTGAAAATTGCACCTTATAAAAAGTGTAATTGACAAAAAAATAGATGTATACGGGGGTAATTGTCAATATAATTCAAATCCTATATACATCAGATGATACAATAACTATAACTATTGATGATGTTGCTTATGTATATGATAAATACGCATATAACAATATCAAACATATTAATGAGGAGATTTTGTAGGGAAAAATATGAAAGCTATTAAAACAATTTATAATAATTGCGGTTGGTTTTTGTTAGTGCTGATATTCGGAAATATATTATTGAATTTTTTTGCTCCAAACTCATTGATTGGTCAAGAAAATATAAATTTAGTTTGTTTATTTTTGAAAATTAAAGCAATCTCAGCAATTGTACTAGCCTTTTTTATGATCATGTTTATGATAAAATCGGCTGTAACATTCTTTAATGAAAAAGGTTACGGTTTAGGTCATAAAATTGTTGGAGTCGTATTTTCGTGTTTTGTTTCAATATTGTGGATGAATTTTATATCTGTTCAGTCTCAGTATAGTACATACGGCATAAAAAATCTAATTGAAGAAATTTCTGTTGTGCAAAAAATAAGCAACGGAAGTGCTTTTAAGAAAACTATTAATTTAACCAAGCAAGATGATAATATTTCGGTTTATACAAAAAAATCGAAAAAGTCTTCTTATCCATCACGATTTCAAGGTGTTCAGGCTACTCAATTGTATAATTTTTATGGAGTTTATGCGGATTCAGACAAATTAAAAGTATATAATGAAAGCATAAATACTCAACTAAGATTAAGTCTTAGTAAATCAGAGTTTGACTATTATAATGACTTGATAAAATCAGCTAATAACAATGATGAGTTTCAAATTGAGTTTTATACTGATAAAGATGGAAAGAATTTGGGATACATAGAATCAATTCAGTTGGTTGAGAAAAAAAATTCGCCGTCATATTCAGAAAATATATCTGTGAAAGAAAATTCTGATTTATATACTGTTACAAAGAGCGATAATTCAGAATTAGAAAATATATGTTGGCTTATAGTCAAGGACGGTGAAATTCAAAAAATTGTCGATGCAAGTGAAATAAACGAATTCAAATTGCGAAAGGATGTGCCGGAAGGAGTATATACAGTATTATTGTGTACTGATTATGATTCTACCACACATTCATATACACAAGTAAGCAACGCTATTGAAATTATAATTTGATAACAGGAGAAAGACAATGACCCAATTCACAAAATCATTCCTAGTGATAGCTTCAATTCTGAAAGAACTTATTCTGAGAAAGTAATTATGTACATTAAAAACAATATTTTGGGAGGAAGAAATGAATAAAATACCAATTGTCAATCAGTACTACAATATTCGACTAGTGGATGTTCAAAATTATTATCATAGGTTAGCTTATGCAAGATTATTATCTGAAAAGAAATATGTCGATTTTAAAGAGAGTGCTCCAGAACTATTTTCAGCACTGCGTGATAATTCTGACATAACTTCTGCGAAAATAATGATAGCAAAGCTTGAGAAGGTGTTGACAGATGCGTAAATATCCCAGAAATGTAGAAGAGAAAGATAATTACCTTTCTCTTTTGATATTTCCGAATTTGATGCTATACATAATTGCATTTGCAGGATTTGATTATTTTTATAATAATGTATTTTGTGAATTTAAGGCAGAACTTCATTTAACAAAGATATTATACTTTTTAATGATTGTGATATGTTCTTATAATGCTTCTAAACTCATTTTGACGCTGGTTGAGTTTCCGTACAGAACCTATAAGGGTGAGCATTATACATACAGGAATAAATTTAATTTTTTCAAGGCAATTTATAAAAAACAATTTTTTCGCATTTTTATAATGTTTTTGCTCTTTTTTCTCTGTATGCTCATTCATATGAATTTAAAAGCATTTGATTATGAAATTACGCCTGAACATCAAACAAATATTAAAGAAAATCAGAGCGTTGTATCCTCTTCTGATTTAAAAGATGATGATTCAATTCTATTAGCGGAAATTACGATTGAAGAAAATAAAAATATTATTCTTTTTATTGACGAACTGCATACTATCATCGGAGCAGGTGCCGCAGAGGGCGCTATCGATGCTGCCAATATTATAAAACCGGCTTTGGCCAGGGGTGAAATGCAGGCTATAGGAGCCACTACTTTAAACGAATACCGGAAAAATATTGAGAAAGATGCGGCACTGGAACGTCGTTTTCAACCTATCGTTGTAGGTGCTCCTGATGTTAATGATTCAATTGAGATTTTGAAGGGACTGCGCGATAAATATGAAGCCTTTCATCGTATTCAAATCACAGATGAGGCTATTATGGCGGCAGTGCGTCTGTCTGATCGTTATATCACTGACCGTAATCTCCCGGACAAAGCTATCGATTTAATGGATGAAGCCTGTTCGAGGGTACGGCTGCAAAGCTATAAGATTTCCTTGCCGCAGCGGGAAATTGAACAACAGCTTGAAAAAGTGCGCATTGAAAAAGAATCGGCTATTACTCAGCAAATGTATGAACGTGCTGCTGAATTGCGTGACGCAGAACGCAAGCTGCAGGAACAGCTTGATGGTGAGCGTCAGTCGCAGCGCAGTGGATCAAGCAGCAAATTGACGGTAAGTGAAGAAGATGTTGCCGAAGTAGTTGCTTCCTGGACAAATATTCCACTGCGTAAGCTTACCGAAGGTGAATCTAAAAGACTTATTCATTTGGAGGAGGCGCTGCATGAGCGTGTGGTCGGTCAAAATGCGGCTGTTGACGCTGTTGCAAAAGCTATCCGTAGAGCCAGAGCCGGGTTTAAGGATAAAAACCGCCCTGTAGGATCGTTCCTGTTCTTAGGACCTACCGGGGTAGGTAAAACAGAGCTGGCTAAAGCGCTGGCAGAGAACCTTTTTGGCGATGAACGTGCTTTGATTAGATTTGATATGTCTGAATATATGGAAAAGCATACTACTTCTCGGTTGGTAGGTGCTCCTCCTGGTTATGTTGGTTATGAAGAAGGCGGTCAGCTGACAGATGTTGTGCGCCGGCGGCCCTATTCGGTAATTTTGCTGGATGAAATTGAAAAAGCGCATCCTGATGTTTTCAACTTGCTGCTGCAGATTATGGAAGACGGCCGCTTGACTGACGGGCAGGGACGGACTGTTGATTTTAAAAATGCTGTTATCATTATGACCAGCAACGCTGGTGCCAGAGCTTTACTGGACAGCAAGCCGTTGGGATTTGCGACTGGTGAGAAACAGGTAAACGACGGACGCAAAAGTGCTGTATTGGAAGAAGTAAAAAGAATCTTCCGTCCTGAATTTTTAAATAGAATTGATGAAATTCTGGTCTTTGATCCGCTTGGTGAAGCAGAACTGCGGCAAATTGTCGAACAGATGCTCAAAGAACTTTCAGGTCGTTTGCAGGAAAATGGCCTTGATATCAAGGTTACTGATGAGGCTAAGGCCGAGCTTTTAAAAGCTGGCAAGGATACGCGTTATGGTGCACGGCCTCTGCGCAGGGCTTTAAGGAAACTGGTTGAGGATCCTGTTTCCGATTTGTATCTGGCTTCAGAATTAAAACGCGGTGATACTATTTTGACCCGTACTGATGAGGCTGGTAAAATCTATTTTGATAAAGAAGAAGCGCACAAGGAAGAAGCCTTGGTTGCAGCTGGAGAGGAACGTCCGTAATGGCAAAACCGAAAATACGTTTCGTTTGTCAGTCGTGTGGTTATGTAACGGCTAAATGGTTGGGAAAGTGTCCGGAATGTGGTCAATGGGACAGCTTTGTCGAAGAAATGGACGTGCCTGAACGTCCTGGACAGAGTTACCTGCCTGTAGGCGAAACCGCTAAGCCCAAACCGTTGCATCAGGTGGCGGAACAGTCCCTCAGCCGTCTGCAGACAGGTATCCGTGAATTTGATCGTGTGCTTGGGGGAGGGATTGTTCCCGGCAGCCTGGTTTTGTTGGGCGGAGACCCGGGCATTGGCAAGTCGACTATGCTTTTGGATGCCGGCATGAAGTTTAGCCGGAATAATATAAAAGTTTTGTATGTTTCTGGTGAAGAATCAGAAGCGCAAACAGCAATGCGGGCGAGACGTTTAGGCAGCAGCGGTGAAAACCTGCTGGTGATGACGGCTACCGATTTGAATATTATTTTACTGCAGGCACAGGAAGTGCAGCCGGCATTGTTGGTAATTGATTCTATTCAGACTATGTACAACAGCGAGCTGCCTACTGCAGCCGGCAGTGTCGGACAGGTGCGCGAGTGTACGGCGAAATTGCTGCGTTTTGCAAAAACCAGCGGCATTGCCGTGCTTATTATCGGTCATGTGACTAAAGACGGTAATATTGCCGGCCCGCGATTGCTTGAACATATGGTCGACGTGGTGCTGCAATTTGAAGGGGATAGATCCTATTCTTTTCGGGTGCTGCGTGCCTTTAAAAACCGTTTTGGCTCTACAAATGAAAGCGGTATTTTTTCTATGGAAGCCAGTGGGCTGCAGGAAATAAGTAATCCAGCAGGATTATTCCTGGAAGAACGCAGTAACGATGCTTCCGGTTCAGTTGTTTGTGCTTGCCTGGAAGGTAACAGGCCTATTTTAGTTGAAGTGCAGGCTTTGGTTGCCAAAACACCTTATGGGATGCCCCGACGCACTGCTGTTGGATTTGATTATAATCGGGTCACTATGCTTTTGGCGATTTTGGAACGGCGCTTAGGAATGGATTTTGGCGCTTACGATGCTTACGTCAATGTGGTTGGCGGGATGAGAGTCACTGAACCAGCTGCAGATCTGGCTGTGGCTGCTGCGCTGGTGTCCAGCTATCGTAATCGGCCGATTCCGCATGGCGTATTAGTCATGGGTGAAGTGGGGCTTACAGGAGAAGTGCGACGAATAGGTTCGCCGGAAAGGCGTATCAAGGATGCTATGAATCTTGGCTTTAAAAGATTTGTTTTGCCAATGGGCAAGCTGTCATTGGATGAACCCTGCAATGGTATTGTGCAGATTAAAACTTTGGAAGAAGCGCTGGATAAGGTTTTTGCTTAAAAGAGCGGAGGTTTCTCCGCTCTTTTTGTTTATTTTAAAATAAAATCAGAAAATTTATATAAAAAATGATTGACACAAATATGGAGCTATGATAAAATAATAAAATTTTGACAAAAATAACAGGAGGTGTTAAAATAAATACATATAAAAATAGCGTGTTCCTTAGGAGGGCAGAAGATGTTTGCAGTAGGAGACAAAGTCGTATATCCGATGCACGGCGCCGGAGTAGTAAAAACAATAGAAAAGCGTGAACGTGACGGTCAAAGTGTCGACTATCTGATCCTGGCAATGCTTCTTGGAGAGATGAAGGTCATGGTTCCGGTCGACAGTGTGGAACGTGTTGGCTTGAGGCATGTTATCGAAAATGATGATATCGATGCCGTTGAAAAAGTTTTGGAAGAACGTCCTGATAATTACAATAAAGCTATTACATGGAACAGACGCTTTAATATGTATTTGGAAAAAATGAAAAGCGGTAATGTTTTTGAAGTTGCCGATGTAATAAGAACATTGCAGGTGCAGGAGAATGAAAAAAAATTATCTACCGGCGAGCGTAGATTATTGGGTACAGCCAGACAGATTTTGATCAGCGAAGTGATGCTTGTAAAAAATGCTGAACAGCAGGATATTGAAAACTGGCTGAATAAGTTTTTTTAGTGAAATACGTCGGATTTTCCGACGTATTTTATTTTTTTAGCTGTTTTTAATACGAAAATTGTAGTAAAATATTATATTATCCATATTATTTAAAGAAAGGAGGTGTAAAGATGTTAAACAGGATTTTGAAGCTGACCATTGTCGTTGTGTTTGCGCTTACCGGACTCATACTTACTGAATATTTACTGCCTTATATTTCGGATTTTTTTGGTTACGATCTTTATGACAACGGCTTTTTTGGCATAGCTTTGGCAACTATTGTTTCAGGTGCTGTGGGCATCTTTGTTTTTGGTGGTCTTGGTGTAGCTGTTGCACCGGTGCTTATTTATCATATTATGGGCTATACGGAACGTATGGCGATCGTTTTATCCAAGGTGCCGACCAGTGATATTCTTGTTATGACGCTTGGTATTGGTATTGGTTTGATTTTGGCTAACCTTTTGGGTGGGCCTTTTTCGCATTTGCCGATTATTGGTCCCTATATTCCTTTGATCTTTAGTCTGGTGCTTTCTATTATTGGGGCGAAAGTTGCTTTACGTAAGCATAAGGATATCGTAGGCTTTTTTAACCGCAGTATTCCTAGCTTAAAAGGTGCGGTAAAACCGGCTGCAGTTAAATCGTTGGCGCTGAGTGACAGATTGTACAGTAAAAATAAATTACTGGATACCAGTGTCATTATCGACGGTCGTATTATTGATATTCTGAAAACAGGTTTTCTGGAAGGTCGTTTGATCGTTCCCAACTTTGTTTTGGAAGAATTGCAGAAGCTGGCAGATTCGTCTGATAATCTGAAACGGGCCAAAGGCCGCCGAGGTTTGGATCTTATTCAGGAGATACAGCAGAAAAATAAAGAACAATTGCTTGTAGAAGATACTGATTTTGAAGATTTGAATGAAGTAGATGCTAAATTGGTGAAATTGGCTAAACAGACAGAAGCTGTTATTATAACTAATGATTTCAATCTTAATAAAGTTGCCGAGATACAAGGTGTCAGTGTGCTTAATATCAATGATCTGGCTAACGCCATTAAGCCGGTGGTTCTTCCGGGGGAAGAGATGAATGTTTTTGTCGTTAAAGATGGCAAAGAAAATAATCAGGGCGTTGCTTATCTTGAAGATGGTACAATGATCGTTGTTGAAGGCGGTAAAAAACTGGTAGGTGAAAATACTGCTGTTGTAGTAACTTCTGTCCTGCAGACTTCAGCAGGTAGAATGATTTTCGCGAAACTGAAATAGCGGGGGCGTTTATGGAAAAAATCATAGCGATTGTTCCGGCTGCAGGGCTTGGAAGTCGCTTGGGATTAGGTAAAAATAAAGCTTTTGCCGATGTGGGCGGATTACCGCTTCTGGTACAGTGTATGAGGATGCTGGCTGATACAGACTGTGTAAGCAGAGTGATAGCTGTTGTACGGCCTCAGGAGGTAAAGGAAGCAGAATTGATGCTGGAGGAATACAGTAAGGAGTATTATCCGCTGTTGCCTTTCTGTGTTGTTGCCGGCGGAAAGGAACGACAGGATTCTGTTGCTAATGCTCTGTCTGCAGTTACGGAGAGTGATGGTTATATAGCTGTGCATGACGGTGCTCGTCCTTTTGCCGGCAAAGAGGTTTTTAAAAGAGTGTTGAAAGCTGCTGCCGATAGCGGTGCGGCTATTGCTGCTGTGCCTGTTAAGGATACGATTAAGGTTGTGGATGAAAATAATCTTGTGCAGTATACGCCTGTGCGCAGTACTCTGCGTGCTGTGCAGACACCGCAGATTTTTAAAATCAGTATTTTAAAGCAGGCATACGAGCTTTTGCAGAAACAGCATGGTAATGTAACGGATGACGCTTCACTGGTAGAACGTTTGGGAATAGCTGTTGCTGTTGCTGAAGGAAGCTATGAGAATATTAAGATTACAACGCCGGAAGATTTGATCCTGGCAGAAAATTTATGTAAAAGCAGAGGTCTTGTAAGATGATAGAAAAAAATAATAACTGGCCGCAGTTTCGTGTAGGCTGCGGGTACGATGTACATAAACTTGCTGCTGACCGTAAATTGATTTTATGCGGAGTTGAGATTCCTTATGAATCAGGGTTGTTAGGACATTCTGACGCCGATGTGGCCCTTCATGCATTGATGGATGCTTTGCTTGGCGCAGCGGGTCTTGGTGATATTGGCAGGCATTTTCCGGATACGGATATGAAATTTAAAGATGCCGATAGTATGCTGCTGTTGAGGCAGGTGGTTGGTTTACTGCAAAAGCATGGCTGGCAGATAAACAATGCCGATGTGACTATTATGGCACAGCGGCCTAAGCTGGCTCCCTATATTGAACAGATGGCGGCTAATATTGCCCGGGAAATGCGGATTGAAAGAAGTGCTGTCAATGTAAAAGCAACGACAACAGAGAAATTAGGTTTTGTTGGACGGGGCGAAGGGATGGCGTCAGAGGCTGTTGTAAGTATTATCAGAGGATGATGTAAATTCGCTTTACTGAAACGAGGTACCCATATATGTCCTTGTGGTATCGTTTGAGTACATAGTGAGGTCTTTACGGACTTAGCACTCATACATGCCCTTGTGGTATAATATTCAAGATAAGTATTTTTGGAGGGATCATTCTAATGTCTAATGAAATCAGAGTAAGATTTGCACCGAGTCCGACTGGACCGTTCCATATCGGCGGCGCTCGCAGTGCTTTATTTAACTGGCTGTTTGCCCGTAAAATGGGCGGCAAGCTTGTTTTGCGTATCGAGGATACTGACCTTGAGCGTTCCAGCCGCGAATCTGAAGAGAATATCAAGGCTGCCTTAAAATGGTTAGGCTTGAATTGGGACGAAGGTATTGATGTAGGTGGGGAATACGGTCCTTATCGTCAAACAGAGCGTCTTGAACTGTATAAAAAATATACTGATCAGCTGCTGGCTGAAGGTAAGGCCTACTATTGTTACTGCACAGATGAAGAGCTGGAAGCAGAACGTCAGGCTTTGTCTGCCAAAGGGCAAATGCCTCGTTATATGGGCAAATGCCGTAATCTTACTTCTGAACAAATAGAACAGTACAAAGCTGAAGGACGCAAACCAACCGTACGTTTTCGTGTGCCTGCTGATCAGCAGATACTTGTCCGCGACATGGTTCGCGGCGATGTCGTTTTTGACTCTAACGGAATCGGAGATTTTGTTATCGTAAAATCTGACGGCATTCCTACTTATAATTATGCTGTAGTAATTGACGATGCGTTGATGAAAATTTCTCATGTTATTCGTGCTGAAGAGCATTTGTCAAATACTCCGCGCCAATGCCTTATTTATGATGCGCTGGGCTTTACACAGCCTACATTCGGTCATATTTCATTGATTTTAGGTAAGGATCGCACAAAAATGTCTAAACGCCATGGCGCTACTTCTGTTGATCAGTATCGTCAGTTGGGGTATCTGCCGGAAGGCATTGATAATTTCCTGGCATTACTGGGCTGGGCTCCGAACAGCGAACAGGAGATTTTCAGTATGGAAGAGTTGATTCAGGCCTTTTCGATGGAGCATGTCGCTAAAAATCCCGCTGTTTTTGAAATCGATAAACTGAACTGGATCAATCAGCACTATATGCGGCAGTTGGATGAGGAAGCTTTTTTTGCCGCAGCTAAGCCGCATATGGTTGCTGCCGGCTATATGACAGGTGATGAGTGTGGCGAAAAGCTGGAATGGCTTAAACGTGTAGTTGCTACAGCCAAAGAGCATGTTGCTTTTGCTGCGCAGATCCCTGAATGTGTCGCTATGTATTTCAGTGATGAATTTGAATTTGAAAATGCAGAGGCTGCTGCAGTTCTGCAGGAAGAATCAGTACCAACAGTAATGAATATGCTGTTCGAAGAATTGCCTAAGCTGGAAGTTTTAGATGGACCTGCTGTAAAAGCTGCTTTCAAAGCTATCCAAAAAGCTACCAAGCTGGGTGGCAAAGCTGTATTTATGCCGATCCGTGTTGCTTTAACAGGAAATCAGCATGGCCCGGAACTGGCTGAAATGGTGCCGTTGCTTGGTTTGGAACGTACAGAAGCCAGAATTAGGGCGAGCCTTGCTAAGGCAGGTATTACTCTGTAGAGGAGAGCTTAGAATGACGATTAGAGTTTACAATACATTGACGAAACAAAAAGAAGAGTTTGTACCGGTACATCCGGGTAAAGCTAATATTTATGTCTGCGGTGTTACGCCTTATAACCATCCGCATATTGGTAATGCGCGTCCATTTGTAACATGGGATGTTATCCGCCGTTTTTTGGAGCATGAGGGCTATGATGTTCTGCATGTACAGAATTTTACTGATGTCGATGACAAAATAATCAACACTGCCAATAAAGAAGGCGTTTTATGGAGTGATGTCTGCGGACGTTATATAGATGCTTATTTTGAGGTAATGGATAAGCTCAATGTGCGTCGTGCACATGTATATCCGCGTGTTTCTGAGCATATGGAGGAAATCATTGAAACTGTAAAAGCTCTTATTGATCGTGGTTATGCCTACGAAATGGACGGCGATGTTTATTATAGCGTTGAAAAATTTGAGCATTACGGTGAACTTTCCGGGCGTAATCTGGAAGATATGATGGCAGGTGCGCGCGTTGATGTCAACGATAAAAAGCATAATCCAATGGATTTTGCCTTGTGGAAGGCTGCTAAACCGGGAGAGCCTTCCTGGAGCAGTCCCTGGGGTGAAGGACGTCCTGGCTGGCATATCGAATGCTCAACAATGAGTATGAAATATTTGGGAGAAACCTTTGATTTTCATGGCGGCGGCAGTGATTTGATTTTTCCGCATCATGAAAATGAGATTGCACAATCTGAAGGCTGTACAGGTTGCCATCCCTTTGTTAAATACTGGCTGCATAACGGGTTTATCACTGTTAATGAAGAGAAAATGTCTAAATCATTAGGTAATTTCTTTATGGTCATTGATATCCTCGAGCATTATGAGCCGGAAACACTGCGCTTTTTTATTCTTTCCACTCATTACCGTAGTCCATTGGACTTTAGTGATGAGAGGTTGGCGGAAGCGCAGCGCAGCTTGTCAAGGTTGAAAACGGCTCAGGAAAATCTGCAGGCCTTAATGGCTTTGATGAATGCTGGCCCGACAGAGGAAAGCCTGAAGCTGCGAAGAAAAGTTTTGGAACTGCGCAACGAGTTCATGGAAGCCATGCGTGATGATTTTAATACTGCTTTGGCAATCAGTCATATGTTTGCTTTGGCAAAGGAAATTAATATTTATCATCAAAGTATCGTCAGCGTCGGCAGTAAACCGGATGGAAAGCTTGTGTCTATATTGCAAAGTGTTTTCTCTGAAATGTGTTCTATTATTGGAGTACTGGAATCAACTCAAGGTGCTGTTGAAGCTGAAAGTTGCGGTTTGGAAGAACCACTGATGGAAATGCTTATTGCTATGCGCCAGGAAGCCAGGAGCAATAAGGACTATGCACAGGCTGATGCTTTACGTAATAAATTAAGCGAGATAGGAATTGTTCTGGAGGATACGCCTCAAGGCGTACGTTGGAAAAAACAGTGAAGTTTGAACAATATCAGCAAATAAAAGATCATGCTTTGGCAGCCTGTACGGCTGCCGGGCTGACTTACGGAGAACCGAAACAACTTAATCCGATACTTTTGGCATATATCGGTGATGTTGTTTTTTCTCTTTATGTAAGGTTGAGGCTGCTGCCAACCTCAGGGCAGGTTCGTGTTATACATGATTTGGGTTCAAAAATGGTATCGGCGGTTATGCAGGCGAAGGCAATGGAGGCATTGCTGTCGGATTTGACGGAAGAAGAAGCCTATATTGCCAGGCGCGGCCGTAATACTAAATCGATAGTGCCTAAAAGCGCCTCCGTACATGAATATCGTATGGGAACAGCATTTGAAGCGCTGTTGGGCTGGTTATTTTTGAGCGACAGGGAAGAACGACTGGAGGAGATATTAGAGCGTTCTTTTGTAATTATTTCTGAGGCTATGCAGAAGAAAGGGTGAATTAACATGGAAGTAAAATTACTCAGACACACACCGGAACCGGAAAAGACAGTTGCTATGAGCGCACGTCTGTGCTATTCTCCCGTTGGTGCAGCCCAGCTTGAAGAAACAATGTCTGATGAACAGGCAGCAAAATTAGTGCGTAAACTTGTGGAAATGGGACATTTTTCGACATTGGAACATGTTACATTTACTTTCGCTATAGAAGGCGTTTCCAGAGTATTGACGCACCAGCTGGTGCGTCACCGTATCGCTTCTTATTCACAGCAATCGCAGCGTTATGTAAAAGAGCATGATTTTGAAACTATTATGCCTCCTACTATTTCCTCAAGGCCTGAGGCAAAAGCTAAGTTTGAACAGCTTATGGCTGATATTCAGGCTAGGTATAATGAATTTACTGATGAATTTGGAATCCCGGCAGAGGATGCCCGTTATGTACTTCCTAATGCGGCTGAAACTAAAATTGTGGCAACATTTAATGTCAGGTCTTTGATGAATTTCTTTAGCCTGCGCTGCTGTAATCGTGCCCAGTGGGAGATCAGGCAGCTTGCAGAAAAAATGCTGGCTGAATGTAAAAAAGCCGCACCGGTATTATTTGAAAATGCCGGTCCTACTTGCGTAAGTGAAGGTATATGCAGAGAAGGTGCAATGAGCTGCGGACGTTTGGACGCTATTTTAGCGGCAAAACAAAAACAACAGTGATAATTAGGAGGAGCTATGTCTGAAGAAATTCTTGCCGGACGCAATTCTGTAACAGAAGCCTTGCGCAGCGGCAGATCTATTAATAAACTGTTGGTGCAGGACGGAATCAAAGGCGGCAGTGTCAGTGAGATTATTGGCCTGGCGAAGACTGCGGGCGTAGTTTTGGAATTTTGTAAAGCTGAAAGATTGGATAAACTGGCAGATGGCTTGCGGCATCAGGGGTTTGTTGCCTTAGCTGCACCTATTCGCTTTCACAGTTTAGAAGAGGTTTTGGCATTGGCAAAAGAGAAAGATGAAACTCCTTTTTTGCTGCTGCTTGATGAGCTGCAGGACCCGCAGAATGTGGGAGCGCTGATTAGAACGGCGGATGCTGCTGGTGTGCATGGTGTGCTGCTTCCCAAGCGTCGCAGCTGTCCGCTAAATGCTGTGGTAGCGAAAATTTCTGCCGGTGCTGTTGAATATGTCCCAGTAGTTCAAATTGGTAATATTCCGCAGACGATTGAAGAATTGAAAAAACTTGGTTTTTGGATTGCCGGTGCGGATATGAACGGTGAGGATTATTACAAAAGTAATTTGACTGGCCCGATGGTCATTGTAGTTGGTGCTGAAGGAAAAGGACTGGGACGCCTTGTAAAAGAGAAGTGTGATATCATTGTCAGTCTGCCGATGCAGGGGGGAGTTTCTTCGCTGAATGCTTCGGCGGCAGGTGCCGTTTTGCTGTACGAGGTCGTACGTCAGCGCCGGGTGCAGGCGGGCGTTTAAAGTATGAAAGAATGGCTTGTAGTGGACGGTTACAATGTTATCAACAGTTGGCAGGATTTTCGTAAATTCCGTGAAGAGAACCTTGAGCATGCCCGTGAACTTTTAAAAGAAAAATTAGCCGAGTATATAGCTTTTAAAGGATATTCAGGAATTGTTGTTTTTGATGCCCAGGAAGTACAGGGAGTTGCATCATTCGAAAAAAACGGAGCTTTGGAGATTGTTTTCACGAATGAAGGTGAAACCGCTGATTCATGGATTGAACGACGCGTATATGATCTTGTTAAGAGCGGAAGCAGTGTTTTTGTTGTGACCAGTGATTATGCAGAACAGCTGAATGTTTTAGGGAGTGGGGCCTATAGGATTTCGGCGCGTGAATTTCGTGAAGAATATCTGCTTACAAAAAAACAGATCGCGCAGCGCAGCGAAAGACTTGCTAGGGGTTTGGGACGTAATGAACTTGGTGGCAGGCTGCAGGAGCATATTCTGGATCATTTTGAAAAGCTGCGGCGCAATACCTAAAAATTGACGCTGACATAACTATGGAGTATAATGAAAAAGCTGACAGATGCAGGAAATTCCTAGGAAACGGAGGTTGTGCCAATGAGTACGGAAACGCCATATAATCCCTATGCTGCTTTTGAAAACATGGCGGATGAAGATGTCGTCTTAAAGGCTAAACAAGAAGATAACGCACTTGCCCAGGAATATCTTTTGCATAAATACCGTAATTTTGTGCGGGCTAAAGCCAGAAGCTATTTTTTAATAGGCGCCGAACGCGAGGATATCATTCAGGAAGGAATGATAGGCCTTTATAAAGCTATCCGTGATTTTCGCGGCGATAAACTGTCATCTTTCAGAGCTTTTGCTGAATTGTGCGTTACTCGACAGATTATTACTGCTATAAAAACAGCTACCAGGCAGAAGCATATTCCTCTTAATTCATATGTTTCTTTGAATAAGCCTATTTATGAAGAGGATTCTGATAGAACGTTGTTGGATATTATTTCCGGTGTTAAAGTTGCTAATCCTGAAGATATGATTATCAGCAGGGAAGAGTTTGCTGATATTGAGAATAAGATGAATAATATTCTCAGTGACCTTGAGTGGAAGGTTTTGATGAGTTATCTGGATGGCAAATCTTATCAGGAAATTGCCGTTGAACTGGATAGGCACATCAAATCAATTGATAATGCTTTGCAGAGAGTAAAACGCAAATTAGAAAAGTACATTACAAATCGTAATGATAACACTGATCTGAGTGAGGTTTATAGTGGGCTTTTAGCTATTGATCCCAGCGAACGGTTCAGTCATCGTAAACGTGATTAATAAATTGATAAATGTGAAACAAAAAAGCAACATCATTTAGATTTTTCTGAATGATGTTATTTTTTTAAAGGATTTCGTAAATAAACAGCGAATATAGCAATAACTAGAAAGTGAAGGGCAAATTTTACGCTGAGCGTAATTGGGAGGTAATGGACATGAGCCAAGTAGAAGAATTTGTAAAAATTGTAGAAGGCGTTAAAGATCACGATGTAAAAGTAGTTATCGTAACAGGTAAACCGGGCAGCGGTAAAAGTAAAGTATTGCGTGAAGCTGCTGAAGAGAAAAAGTGGGATTACATCGATTGCCGCCTTTTAATTACTGAAAAATTTTTGGAGGTTCCTCCTGGAGAACGTCAGGCAAAAGCACCTGAGATGATGGCAGACATATTGGAAGGATATGACAGCGAAGTTATTTTGTTGGATCGTCTGCAAACACTGTTCGTACCGGTGTTTCATATTGATGTCGATGCTTTGCTGCATAAACTTAGTGAGAAATTTGTGATTGTAACAGCTTGGCCGGGTTACCTTGAAGAAGGAAAACTCTGTTATGATAAATTTGATGGAACGGAATCGATCCGTATCAGTTCGGAAGGTTTTACGGTTTGGAACGTTGATTAAAAAGCGAGGTAAGCAATGAGCCAAGCAAAGAAAAGACTGGCAGTTTT
>OGYJ01001597.1_pt1 | contig 17675 bp, 17 predicted proteins | sample 1576531 | NCBI WGS metagenome assembly OGYJ01 (sample SAMEA3541574, study PRJEB24748) | human gut metagenome | biome: human gut; feature: human-associated habitat; material: faeces | place: China | collected 2012 | reverse complement strand
CCTACAGTGTATGTCCGGACAGCCATGACTATACCACGCCCGCCCGCCGCTTTTTGCCGCAGAGCGTGGAAACCCGAAAACAACATATAAACAAACAAAAAAGAGCACCGCCGCCCAAAAAAGGGCGCGATGCTCTTACAAAGCTGCCTTACTGTCTCCAAGTCCACCACAAATATTTGGTGTTCGTCACAAAATACCGCTTGAACAGCCGCTTCGGGTCCTGCATAAGGCGGTAGAGCCATTCCAGATTGTGGCGCTGCATCCACATCGGCGCACGGCGGATGTTGCCCGCCTCGTAGTCGAACGCCGCACCGACACCGACCATCAGCGCCTGCACGCGGTCCTCATGCACAGCCATCCAGCGCTCCTGCTTGGGCGCGCCAAGGCCCACCCAGACAAAATCCGGCTTTGCCTCATTGATCCTGCGCACGACCTCCTCGTCCTCCTCAGGGCTCAGCGGGCGGAACGGCGGCGAGTACATCCCGGCGATCACGGCACCGGGGTAGTTTTCCTCGACCTTTTTGCGCAGGATGTCCAGCGTTTTTTGCGTAGAGCCGTAAAAATAGTGGCGGTAGTGCTTTGTAGCGCTCTGCCGGAGCAGCTCCTTCATCAGATCAGGGCCGGTCACGCGGGCTGCATCGGTGTAACCCTGCTGGCGGCTGTACTTCGACAGCGGGCCGCCGTCGGGCAGCGCCATGACCGCGCCGTTCTGCACTGCCTGATAGTCCGGGTCCTCATGGGCCGTCACCGTTGTGTGGACATTTGCCACGCAGATGTATTTCCCGCGCCAATCCTCAAGCTTTTCCTCGATCAGGCGCAGTGTCTTATCCATGTCGGTGACCACAATGTTCACACCCATAATATCGCAGGTGTCCATCAGGTGCAGGTCGGTGTAGCGCATACTGCCCACGCTGTCCAGCTCGCTGCGCGCGGTCATAAAATCGTTGTAGACCGGCACCGCCGCGACCCGCAGGTGGTAGCTGTCCGCCAGCAGCATGATGCGGCGGATCTCGGCGGCGTCCTGCACATCCTGCGCCAGCACCAGCGTCTCGATGCGGTTGTCCCGCACGGCCCGGTACAGGTCCTGCACGGTGCCGCGGTAATCGGGCAGGGCCTTGCAGGGGGCGGGGGCCAGATAGCCGCTGTACCGCAGCGACACCGGGCTTTTCCCGCGGAAAGTCTCGGCGTAGAACCGCTGCGCCAGCTCCCCGCTGCCGATCAGCAGCGTGCGGGAGGCAATGTCGTTCCGGCGCACATAGGCATCGGCGGCCTTGTCAAAGGCAAACCGCTTGCCCACAATGACCACGATAGACAAAAGATAATAGTACACCAGCAGCAGGCGGGAGAGCTGATTGACCCGGAAGGTGTAGAACACGGTGGCCATCAGCGCCAGACCGGCGAGGTTTGTAAGCCCGACAAGAAAAAGCTGCTTGCCCCAGTTTTTGACATGCAGCGTGCGGTAAGTCCCCTCGACCGCATAGCAGGCCACATTGGCAAGGGCGTACAGCCCCGCCACCGGCAGGAAGGTCCAGACATCCCACATGCCGAACTGGCTGCCGATGGGGCTGAACGCGCGCAGCACACCCGCCAGAATGAACACAGTGACGAGCAGTATAAATTCAGTTGCTGCGTTCAAAAAGCGCAGCAGCGGTACTTTATGATAATGCATGACGGACCTCCGTATGGCCGAATAGTTACGGTTATTGTACCACATACAAGCATGATTTTCAATACGCAGCATAAAGCAGCCTCCTTTCGGGCTGTTTCAGCATAACATTTCTGTAGTTTTTCTAAAATCAGTCAATGAGATCTCGTGTGGTCGGCCGCTTTTCGTCAGTTTATCCAAAATTCGTATTTTTTCGTATCTACTCTGGAAATTTGCAATTCTTTGTGCTATACTTTTAATACCGTTACAGTCGGGATGGTCTATCTCCGTTCCGCCGCGCGGTATATGCGGTTTGTGCCGCCTATATTTTTCGAGGAAAGGAGGAAACTACCAATGAACAACTTCAAGAAGTTCGTCGCCGTTCTGCTGGGCGTTGTGATGGCTTGCGTTTTCGCGACCTCCGCTTTTGCTGACACCGCTTCTGATAAAGCTCTGATCAAGAGCAAGATGAGTGCTTATGGCTTGAGCGGCTTCGAGAGCGTTATTGACGGTCTGTCCGACAGCGGCGTTGCCGTTTTGATGGCCAACAAGGACACTCTGATTGCTCAGGCAAATCAGGTTCAGGCTTACCTGAACGACAACCACCCGGCTGCCGATCAGGCTACCAATGTGCAGAATGCCCTGAACAGTGTCAATGGCATCCTGACCAAAGCGGGCATCACCGCTTCTGTCAATGTCAGCGTTTCTGGTGATACGGTTACCGTTAAGGCCACCGCCAATGGCACTTCCAAGGACATCGTCAAGACGGTTGATCCCAGCGAGGAGACCAACAAGTCTACCACTGACACCAGCGCTGCCGTTAAGACCGCTGCCAAGAACAGCGTGGTTGCTTCTAATGCGAATGCCAACCCCATCGCTGCTTCTTCCAGCGCCGTCATCAAGGCTACCGGCGACAACACTGCCGTTGTGTTTGCTGCTGCAGCTCTGGCTGTTGCCGGCATCCTCGGCATGGCCGTCCGCAAGGAGCGTGCACTGTAAGACAGTTGCACACTGGTGAGTCATCATCAGTGACGGGCAGAACTTCGGCTCTGCCCGTTTTCGTTGTCTTTACAGCTTAGGGCAATACCGCACAATTCCCGCCTTACGGCTTAAGCACCGCTCCGGCGGCTCCGGCACGGCATCTGCGTTGCCAAAATGCTCGATAAGACATCCAGTATTATCTGCGCTTTTGGCTTAGCAGCTGCCGCACCTCGCTCGCCGTATCGGCACTTAGAATTATGTGGTATTGCCTCAGGTCCAGTTGAAATTGACCGGCTGTTCATATAAATAGATTCTGTCAAAAGGCACTGTGACCGCAGAGCCTTTCCGGCATCGATCCTTGTAATCAGGAGGGGAAACACACTACTATGCAGGCAAGCAGGAAACATTCTTTCTTCCGCCGCAGTCCGGCAGCCTATGTGGCCGCACCGCTGCTCTTTGTACTGGTATCTGCCGCTTTGCTTTTTGCAGTCGGCCGCACTGTACTGGGGCCTTACGCATCACTGCTCAGCTGGTTCTTTACCACCTCGGAGGCCTCGCAGCCGCAGGATCTTCTGGCAGATGCAGCCACTGTCATCAACGGCGGCGCTGCCAAAGCCGGGGACTCTCAGCCAGAGACCCTGCCCTTCAGCTCCATCGTCTACCCGGCCAAGGGTGACCGCTATGCCACGATCACCGTCTCCGGCACCAATGTGGACGCCCCTGTCTTTTACGGCGATACAAACAAGATCCTAAATCAGGGCGTGGGCACCTACGCAGACAATGGCGGTGCCGGCATCCCCGGTGAGGGCAAGACCATCCTGCTGGCGGGCCACAACAACACCTTCTTCAATGACCTGCAGCACGCCGAGGTCGGCGCGACCGTCACAATCACGACCCACTATGGCGTCTACACCTACGAGGTCACCGAGATGAAGGTCATGGATTATCAGGACGAGACTTCCTATGACTTCTCCCGCACCGATGAAAACCTGATCCTGTACACCTGCTACCCCTTTGATGCGCTCGGCTTTACCCCGAACCGCTATTTTGTCTACGCCAAATATGTATCCGGCCCCGTGCTGGACAAGAACAGCTAAGGGGGTGTTGAATATGCATAAAAATCTCTCCGCTCGCCCCCGTTCCAAGGGCAACACCGTTTGGGCCATGGTGCTTTCCTGGCTGTCCAGCCTGCTGCTCACGCTGCTGGCTCTCTGCCTTGTGCTGCTGACGACCCTGTGCAGTCCTTCCTTTATGAAAGCGCAGGTTGCGCGCAGTGATTTCAGCGAGGCCGCCTACAGCTTTCTCTATGACAACTTTATCAGCTACGGCGCAGCCTCCGGTTTCTCGGCAGAGGTCATGACCTCTGCACTCTCCCGCGATCAGATTTTAGCTGACATGGATGAGTCTGTAGCATGGCTCTATGCGGGTGATACCGCGCAGGACACCCGCAACGGCATCCTGAACACCACCTATGACAGGATGATCGCCGATCTGAACGACCGCGGCATTGAGGTCACCTCCGACATTGAATCCGCCGTCGTCGTTGTCGCTGACGCCTGCCGTCAGGACTACGCCAACTATGTCACCGTGCCGCTGGCCAGCCAACTGTACACCTTTATCGAAAAGCTCAACCGCACCGTGCCGTTTGCCGTCTGTGCCATGGCAGTGCTTTGTGCAGTCAGTCTTTTCTTGACCATCCGCCTTGCAGGCAGTTCCCGCTTCGCCGTGCGCTGCCTGACCTTTGCCTTCACCGCATCGGCCGTTCTGTGCAGCATCGGGGCCACCGCGCTTGTGCCTGCCATGCACCTGAACAATCTGAACCTCAACCCTGCCTCGGTCAAGCAGCTGATCATCACCTATGTCCAGAATCTTTTCGGCCGTTTCGGCCTGTTCGCTCTGGTTTACGGCGCCCTTGCCGTGATCCTGCTGGCTCTGACCTTCACCGCCGGAAGCCGCACCAAACGCCGCCAAAACACTTAATCGGAGGATACGCATGGAAAACGAAGAGTACGAAACCATTGACCTTTTGGAGGTCCTGAATGCCGTCCGCCAGCACCTGCTGGCCGTCATTCTCACAACCCTGATCTTAGCCTGCGCCGGCTTTGGTGTCTCCAAGTTCCTGATGACCCCCAAATATCAGGCGTCCGCGCTTATGATCGTCAACACCCGGCAGGACACGACCAGCAATGTCACCAGCGACCAGATCAACTCCGCCACCAAGCTGGTCTCCACCTACAGCATCATCATCAAGAGCGATACCGTGCTGCAGCAGGTCATCAACAATCTGGGCCTGAATCTGACCTACCCCGAGCTGGCTGAGCGCGTGACCGTCAGCGCCGTGGATGACACTCAGGTCATGAAGGTCACCGTCCTGAGTGACAACCCCGAGTGGGCGCGTCAGGTCTGTGAGCAGATCACCGTGGTTTCCCCCGATGTCATTCTGGAATCTGTCGAGGCCGGCTCGGTCAAGGTCATTTCCAGCGCCTCGATCAACCCCGATCCCGTCTCCCCCAACACGATGCGCAATACCGCTCTGGGCGGCGTGGCCGGTCTGGTCATCAGCCTCGGCATCATCTTCCTCACCGTCCTGCTGGACAACAAGATCAACACCGAGGAGGATGTCACAAAGTATCTGGATCTCACCGTTGTCGGTGTCATCCCGGAATATGAGGGAGGCAAAAAGAAATGAGCAAGCCTGCAAAAAGCAACCGCCGCAAGCTGTTTACGGTCGGTTCCGACGCCCCGTTCCAGTTTACCGAGGCCTATAAGTCCCTGCGCACCAATCTGGAGTTCCTTTCTGCCTCCGGCAACTGCAAGACCATCCTGATCACCTCCTCTGTCCCGGAGGAGGGCAAGAGCAATGTTGCTGTCAACCTCGCCATCACGCTAGCCGCCTCCGGCAAGCGGGTCGTGCTGGTAGACTGCGACATGCGCAAATCCGCTGTCTCCCGCTATCTGCGCATCCCGCGCAGCCGCACGGGCCTGACGAATGTCATCACCTCCCACGAGGAAAACGCACTGTCCTCTGCACTCGTCCGGATGAAGGACACCGGCATCACGGTCCTGCCGGTCGGCACCATCCCGCCGAACCCCGCAGAGCTGCTAGCCTCCTCCGCGACCGAAAAGATCTTTAAGGCGCTGCAGAACGCCTTCGATTATGTGATCGTCGACACACCCCCTGTCTCTGTCGTCACCGATGCCGCCGTCCTCTGCCGCGTGGCGGACGGTGTGCTGCTCGTTGTGCGCCCCGGCGTCACCACGATTCAGGGTGCCCAGCTGAGCAAAAAGAACCTCGAGGCCGTACACGCCCACATTCTGGGCGTCATCATGAACGGCTACAACGCCAAAAAGACCGGCCGCCGCGACGGCTACTCCTACGCCTATTCGTACGGCTACTACGACTCCAAACAGGAAACCGATGAATGAAAAACTCTCTTGTAGAGCTGCACTGCCACATCCTGCCGGGCATTGACGACGGCGCCAGAGATCTGGATATGTCGATGTCGCTTATGCGCCGGGAGGTATCCGACGGCGTTGTCGGCGTTGTCTTTACGCCGCACTTTCATTATGAGCGCATCACAGTAGAAAAGTTTGTCGAACTGCGCAAGGCTGCCTTCCGGCAGGTCGCGGCTGCGGTCCGCACCGAGGGGCTGCGCGTAGCCGGCAAGCTTGGGGCGGAGGTGTACTATTCCACCGCTCTGCCCAGCCTTGATCTGAGCAAGCTGGCCTTTGCCGACACAAGCTATATTCTGATCGAATTTCCCACCACCATCCAGCCGCCGGGCATTGATGAAACGCTGTTTGCCATCCGTGCTCAGGGCTACACACCGATCCTCGCCCATGTCGAGCGCTACCCCTTTGTGACCGAGGACCCCACCCTTTTGTACAACTGGGTCAATGCGGGATGCCTGGCGCAGATCAACGCAACCGGCCTGATCCGCGAGGGGCATACCAGCCGCTGGCTGCACAAGCTGCTGGACTGGAACCTTGTGCATCTGCTCTCCAGCGATTGCCACCACCCCGAAAAACGCCCGCCCAACCTGCGGGAGGGCTTTGAGCACCTGCCCCCGGCCGTTGCCCGCCGCCTGCAGAAAAACGCGATCGGGGTCTACCTCGGCAATGAGCTCCGTGTACCGGACCCGACAGAGCCCAGATACCGCTTCGGGCATTGGGTATAAACAAAAAACCGTCGATGTATCATCGACGGTTTTTCTATTCCCCGGCCCTGCCGTGCGGCGGGCATCACGCCTCTGCGACTGCAACCAGATATTTATAGATCTGCGGCTTGTACTCCTCATACAGGCCCAGATGCTCATACAGTTCCTTGTAATAGGCAAACAGCGTGGCACGGGTAGCCACCACATTCACCGGGTTCAGCGCCGTATGCACCGCGCTGCCCGGCGTGTTGAAGTAGTTGTAGATCGGCGTTGACAGCGCGTAGAACTTTTCCGCATAGCGGATATAGCTCAGGTTAAAGTAGAGATCCTCCGACCAGTCCATATCCTCGGCGCAGATGACATCATCGTGGGCGCGCACGATGTCGGCGCGGTAGAGCTTGTTCCACATCACGCCGTAGTAGAAGCTGGCCGGCTCCTGCATCAGCCCGGCGGCAAACTCCTCCTTCGTCATCGGCCCCTCCATCAGGAAGCCGAAGGTCTGCACCCGGGTCGGGCGCTCAGGCCGCTGGCTGCCCTCGGCGCGGGGCTTGGGCGGCGAGATGCGGTTGTAATGGGCAATGACCAGATCCGCCCCGCTCTCCTCGGCATGGCGGACGAGCAGCTCGGTGGCGTAGGGCTGGATCGTATCGTCCGCATCGACAAACTGCAAGTATTTTCCCTTTGCCTCACGCAGACCCATATTGCGGGTGGCTGCCACACCGCTGTTGGCCTTGTCGATCAGCACAATGCGGGGGTCCACCTTGGCGTACATCCTGCAGACCTCAAGGCTGACATCCTTGCTGCCGTCGTTCAGCAGCAGGATCTCAAGGTTCTGGTAGGTCTGGCGGCGGATGCTCTCCACACAGCGCGCGATATGATCCTGTGCGTTATAAATGGGCACAATAATACTTACAAGCGGCTTTTCCGTCATGGCGGCGGGCCTCCTTTTTCCCGATAGTATAACCACAATACCACAAAATTCCCCGCTTGGCAATGGAAAAAGTGCGCGAGATGTGGTATGATGCTTATAAAGACTTCCCCAACGGGGGAAGGCATCACTATGAAACGAGGTCACCAACATGAAGCCTTCCATCATCCGCCTGCGTGCGCTGGAAAAGCAGCTTTTTGCCTACCGCTACGCGCTCAACACCGTTGATTTCGATGCCGAGACCGTTGCCCCCGAGGGCAGCGCCGACGGCCGCGCCGAGGCCTGCGAGGTGCTGAGCCGCGCCAGCTTTGAGCTGCTTGTCAACGCAGACACCGCTGCCCTGCTGCAGCAGGCTGCCGCCGAGGCCGAGACCGAGCAGGAGCAGGCCGAGGTCCGCCAGCTGCAGCGCCAGTACGATGAGATTGCAAAGATCCCGGCTGAGGAGTACGCCGCCTTCACCAAGCTTTGCAACCAGAGCATCCCGGTCTGGGTCAAGGCCAAGCGCACGAACGATTTCAGCCTGTTTGCGCCGTATCTGGAAAAAATCGTGGCCGCCCGCCGGGCGCAGGCGCATTATTTTGCCCCCGACCGCGACCCGTATGAGGTCTGGCTTGACCGATACGAGAAGGGCCTGACCATCGCCCAGTGCGATGCGTTTTTTGCCACGCTGCGCGAGACCATCGTACCGCTGCTCGCCGACATTCAGGCCCGGGGCAAGGCCGTGCGCACCGATTTTCTCGATCAGGTGTGGCCGCTGGACGGTCAGCGCGCCGTCAGCAAAAAGATCATGGAGCTGTGGGGTCTGGATCCGGCCCACTGCTATCTGGCCGAGAGCGAGCATCCCTTCACCACCGAATTCTGGCGCGGCGATGTGCGCATCACGACCCACTATATGGAGCGCGACATGTTCTCCAACCTCTACAGCGTTGCCCATGAGGGCGGCCATGCGCTGTATGAGCTGAACATCGACCCCGCCTACGACTACACGGCCGTGACCGGCGGCGCCACAATGGGCCTCCACGAGAGCCAGTCCCGCCTGTTTGAAAACCTTGTCGGCCGCAGCCGCGCCTTTGTCAGCTTCCTCTACCCGACCCTGCGGGAAATCTTCCCCGATCAGCTGGCCGATGTCACTGCCGAGGAGGTCTGGCGCGCCGTCAACCGCGCCGAGCCCGGCCTGATCCGCACCGAGGCTGACGAGCTGACCTACGCGCTGCACATCATGGTCCGCTATGAGCTGGAGAAGGCGCTGATGCAGGGCACGCTGGCCGTGGCCGACCTGCCCGCCGCATGGAACGCCAAGTACAAGGAGTACCTCGGCGTGGATGTGCCCGATGACGCCCACGGCTGCCTGCAGGACATCCACTGGGCGATGGGCGACCTCGGCTATTTCCCGAGCTATGCCCTTGGCAGCGCCTACGGCGCACAGGCGGTCGATGATCTGCGCAAAACGATGGACCTCGATGCCCAGTGGGCCGCCGGTGATCTGGAGCCGCTGAAGGCTGCCCTCAAGGCGCGCGTCTGGCAGTGGGGCTGCATGAAGGAGCCGCAGTGGCTTGTGGAAAGCCTTTGCGGCGGCAAGTTCGACCCGCACCACTTCACCGAGTATCTGAAAAAGAAATATACCGAGTTGTACGAACTGTAAGCAGACAGCTGCGTATCAAAAAATCACATTCTTGACCTATTGCATATCCCCCATAAAATAACATTCCCGGCGTCGCAAAACCGTTCCGGTCTTACGGCACCGGGGCTTTTCAGCACAGGACGCTGTCGGGGTAGTGCAGGCAGGTGTACAGGTAGCCCAGCGCCTGCTCTATCGTGTCAAACTCGCCATTGTCACTGTCGGCGGGGTGGGCGGGCAGGGTGGACTTGTCAAACGGAATGCCCTGCTCCTGCCGCCATTCGTCAAGCTGCGCGGCGATGCTGCGGGCGTAGGCCGGGCGGTCGGTACGGCTGGCCTGTGCATCTATGTAGACGCAGGCGCTGTATCTGCCCGGCGCGGGCAGATAGGCCAGCTCGACCAGTGTGCCGCAGTCACGATCAAGGTAAAACAGCAGCTTGCCGCCGTACGCGGCAAGCTCAGCCGCCTCCGCCTCCCGGTTTGTGATCTGGGGTACAGCGGCCGTCAGCCGCTGCAGTTCGGCCTGCAGGGCATCACCGTCCTGCGGGTAGGCGCTGGTATCCTTCGCCGCGGCGAGCTCCTCCAGGCAGTAATCCTGCCAGCAGGGTGCGCAGTTTCCCTGCTTTGCGCGCTCGACAGCGTACAGGAGATCCGCGCGATAAGCGGCTGCCAGTCTGTTCATCTGCTGATTTTCCATAGCGTATAACCATCCTTTGCATTCAGGCATCCCCACATAAGACAGCGCCGCTGCCTTGCGTGGGGATGCTATTCTTCTTCAGTCTGCTTTTCTTCGGCTTGCAGGTATATCGTAACACAGCGCGCTGTCGAATCCTGCTGGTTTATAAGACCGAACGCCGGTTTATTTTGGGGATGGTTGTTTTCCGCTGTCGAAAAAGGCCGGTCACACTTTCAGCCCTGCAAAGCGTTTTTCCGCTATGCGGAAGGCCGCAGCACCTCGTCCAGCGCGTCCAGCCTTTGGGGCACTGCACTCAGGTCGATGGTACCAAAGTCCGTTGTCACGCCGGCAGCCTCCAATAGGCCGCTCCCGTCAGCCGGGTCCTCGCAGATCTGACGGGCGTTGTACAGGATGCCGTCCCAGTTCAAGACAAGCAGCTCCTGCTGCTGCGCGTCCAGCCCGCCCTGCCAGTCGGTCACGGTCTCGGCGCTGATGTCGGCGCGGCTCAGGTATTCTACCAGCACGGCCGCCGCCTGTGCGCTTTTCAGGCTGCAGCCGGCCGTATCCGCTCCATAGCAGACAAAGCCGTCCAGCACCGCCGCTGCGGTGTCTGCGGCAGACGGTGCCCCGGCAGCTGCGCTTTGGGCCGATGAAGGCCCGGTCGGCGGGGCCGCCCCCGCGCCGCACCCCGCCAAAAGAACTGCCGCCGCCAAAAGAACTGCAAGCCTGCGCATCACGATCCCCCCTGTGTGGTACTTTTCCTCTGCCGTATACTATTCGCAGCAGCCCCGCCTTGTATCCGGGGCGCAGCAGCTCTTGCAGGTATTTTTGCGGATATAGTCCTGAATATCGTCAAAGATCGGCATCAGCGCCTCGCCGTTCGGGGTCAGCCGGTATTCGACCCGGGGCGGGACCTCGTTGTAGTCGATCCGCTCGACCAGACCGTCTGCGGCCAGCTCCTTGAGCTGGTTGGACAGCATCTTGTGGGTCACACCGTCCAGCAGCCTGCGCAGCTCACCATAGCGCAGGGTGCCGTGCGCGCCCACCATAAATAATATGCGCATCTTCCATTTGCCGCTGATCTGGTCCATGACCTGTTCCATCTTGTCACAGCCCACATCGGCATAGCGGCAGTTGCAGTGTTCGTTCGGGTGCATTGTCACACTCTCCTTTTGGGTAGCGGTTTCCAAAAAGTGCGTACTTGTCAAAAGTGACCATTGGAATATACTGAGTATAGAGCATTTTTCCCGCGTTTGCAACTTGTTTCTGCACCGCTTTTGCGTTAGAATAGTAGCATACATCGAACGATCGCCCCGCCCTTCGCGCCGGGAAATATGCAAGAGGAGAAAACAACTTATGTACGATGATCTCGTAGAATTTTTGCAGGAATCCGTCACCCCGTTCCACGCCGCCGCCACCGCCGAAAGCTGGCTTGCGGCCGCCGGCTTCACCCGTCTGGAGGAGGCTGACTACTGGAACCTTGAGCCCGGCAAGGGCTATTACATCACCCGCAACGGCTCGGCTGTCATTGCATGGCGGGTGCCGCAGCACGCTATCGGCGGCTGGCGCATCGCTGCCAGCCACAGCGACTCCCCCTGCTGGAAGATCAAGGCCGACATGCCCGAGAATGAGGGCTGCCGCCGCCTGAGCGTGGAGGGCTACGGCGGCATGATCATGGCCAGCTGGCTGGACCGCCCGCTGACCGTAGGCGGCCGTGTGCTGGTCAAAACGCAGGACGGCGTGCAGAGCCGTCTTGTCTACATCGACCGCGACCTGCTCGTCATTCCGTCACTGGCCATCCACTTCCAGCGGGATGTAAACAAGGGCAAGGTGTTCAATCCCCAGATCGACATGCAGCCGCTGTGGGGTCCCGCAGGCAGCCGCACGCTGACCGACCTTATCTGCGAGGAGCTTGGCATCACGGCGGCGGATATCCTCGACTGGGATCTGCAGCTTGTCACCCGGCAGGCCCCCGTGCAGATCGGCCCCGACAACGAATATTTCATGGCCCCGCGCATCGACGATCTGGAGTGCGCCGCCACAACGCTGCTCGCGTTTTTGGAGGCCTCCGGCGAGGCCGACAGCGCCTGCGCCCCCGTCTGGGCCATGTTTGACAACGAGGAGGTCGGTTCCTCCAGCCGGATGGGTGCCGAGAGCAGCTTCCTGCGGGATGTGCTGGACCGCATCCTCGACGCCGTGCCCCACAGCGGGCAGGCTGCCGCGCGCGCGATGGCGAACAGCTTTATGCTCAGCGCCGACAACGCCCACGCCACCCACCCGAACTTCCCGCAGAAGGCCGACCCCTGCGCCCCCGTGCAGATGGGCGGCGGTGTTGTGCTGAAGTACAACGCCAGCCAGAAGTACACGACCAACGCCGTGAGCGGTGCGGTTTTCCGCGCTGTGTGTGAGAAGGCCGGCGTGCCGGTGCAGGTCTTTACCAACCGCGCCGATGAGCCGGGCGGCTCAACGCTCGGCAACCTGCAGAGCCACACCCTGCCCATCCCGATGGCGGACATCGGCTGTGCGCAGCTGGCCATGCACAGTGCCGTTGAGACGGCCTCCGTGGCGGATGCCGAGGCGATGACCAAGGCCGTGGCCGCCTTCTACCGCGTCCACCTGCGTGCCCTCGGCGACGGCACCTACACGCTGGAATGACGACCGGACGCTACGCACCCAGCCCCAGCGGGCGGATGCACCTGGGCAACCTGATGTGCTGCCTGCTCGCCTGGCTGAGCGCCAAAAGCAAGGGCGGGCAGGTTTTGCTGCGCATAGAGGATCTGGACGCCCAGCGCTGCCCGCGCCGCTATGCGGACGCCATCATAGATGATCTGGCGTGGCTGGGCCTTGCCGCCGACGGCCCCGAGCCGCCGGTCTACCAGAGCGAGCGCAGCGCCGTCTATGCGCAGTATTTTGAGGAGCTTGCCCGCCGCGGGCTGGTCTACCCCTGCTTTTGCAGCCGCAGCCAGCTTCACGCCGCCAGTGCGCCCCACCGCAGCGACGGTCAGGTCGTCTACGCCGGGACCTGCCGCAGCCTGACGCCTGCTGAGATTGCCGAGCGCGCCAAGACCCGCGCCCCCGCCTGGCGGGTGCGGGTGCCCGATGAGGTCATCGCCTTTGAGGACGGCCACATGGGCCCCTGCGCCGAGAATCTGGCCCGGGACTGCGGGGATTTTCACCTGCGCCGGGCGGACGGCGTGTTTGCCTACCAGCTGGCGGTCGTTGTGGACGATGCCCTGATGGGGGTCAACGAGGTCGTGCGCGGCAGCGATCTTTTGTCCAGCACGGCGCGCCAGCTCTGGCTTTACCGCGAGCTGGGCCTGCGCGCCCCGCAGTTTTACCATCTGCCGCTGCTGCTGGCCAGTGACGGCCGCCGCCTCTCCAAGCGGGACGGCGACCAGAGCCTTGAACACCTGCGCACCCGCTATTCGCCCGAGGAGATCATCGGCAGGCTGGCCTTTGCCTGCGGCCTGCAGAACCGCCCGACCCCCGCGACCCCGCAGGATCTGGCCCGCACCTTCGACTGGGCCAAGGTGCCGAAAAACGACATTGTTTTGCCGGAAGGGCTGTTTTAATGGAAGCGGCCCCTAAAGGCTTCCCCTAAGGGGGAAGCTGTCGCCGCAGGCGACTGATGAGGGGCAAACTTCCCGCAGCTTTCCTTTCATGGGCAATCACGGCAGCGCCGCCCCTCATCCGGCCTTACGGCCACCTTCCCCCCTAGGGGGAAGGCTTTCTCAGCAACACAAAAAAGGAGTACCCCCACATGCAACGCTACGATATCACCGGCATGAGCTGTGCGGCCTGCGCCGGCCATGTAGAAAAAGCCGTTGCGGCGGTGCCGGGTGTGGCATCGGTCACGGTAAGCCTGCTGACCAACTCGATGCAGGTCGATTACGCCCCCGATGCCGACCCTGACGCCACCGCCAAACGCATCCTCCGCGCCGTGGATGCCGCCGGGTACGGCGCATCTCCCGCCACCGCCGAGAGCGAAAGCGCCGAGCTGGCGGACACCGAGACCCCCCGGCTGAAAAAGCGCCTGACTGCAAGCCTCTGCTTCCTTGTGCCGCTCATGTATGTCTCGATGGGCCACATGATCGGCCTGCCGCTCGGCAGCATATTCCACGGCGGCGGCTGGCATGCCATCCTGTACGCCGGCACACAGCTTGCGCTGACACTGCCGGTCTGCTGGATCAACCGCGCCTTCTTTATTTCTGGCTGGAAGGGCATACAGACCCGCGCCCCCGGCATGGACACGCTGGTGGCCCTCGGCGCAGGCGCCTCGCTCGCCTACGGCCTGTTTGCCATCGTCATGATCTGCCTCGGCCTTTCCTCCGGCAATGACGACCTCGTCATGCAGTACCGCCACGACCTCTACTTTGAGTCGGCGGCGATGATCCTGACGCTGATCACAGTCGGCAAAACGCTGGAGGCCTACAGCAAGGGTAAAACGACCGATGCGCTGAAAAGCCTGATGAAGCTGGCCCCCCAGACCGCCTGCGTGCTGCGCGATGGGGAGCAGGTCACCGTCCCTGTCAGCGAGGTCGCTGTCGGCGATTTGTTCTTAGTCCGCCCCGGCGAGAGCATCCCTGTGGACGGCACCGTCACCGAGGGGCTTTCCTCGGTCAATGAGGCGGCCCTCACCGGCGAGAGTATGCCGGTGGACAAGTTCCCCGGCTCCCCGGTCAGCGCCGCCACCATCAACCAGAACGGCGCACTGACCTGCCGGGCCGAGCGTGTCGGGCAGGACACCACCCTGTCGCAGGTCATCCGCCTTGTGCGGGACGCCGCCGCCACCAAGGCCCCGCTGGCCAAGACTGCCGACAAGGTCTCCGGCATCTTTGTGCCCACCGTCATCTGCATTGCGGCGGCCACCTTTTTGATCTGGCTGCTGCTTGGCCAGACCTTCACCTTTGCGCTGGCGCGCGGCATCAGCGTGCTGGTCATCAGCTGCCCCTGCGCACTGGGGCTGGCCACGCCGGTAGCCATCATGGTCGGCAGCGGTGTGGGTGCCAAAAACGGCATCCTGTTTAAAACAGCCGCCAGCCTTGAGACCACCGGCTACACCGACACCGTCCTGCTGGACAAGACCGGCACCGTCACCACCGGCGAGCCGAGCGTTGTCCGGGTCATCGGCACCCGCAATGTGCCGGAAAAATTCCTGCTCAGCATGGCCGCCGGGCTGGAGCTTCGCAGCGAGCATCCGCTGGCGCGCGCAATTCTGCAGCGCGCCGACACCGACAAGCTCTCCTACGCCACCGTGTCGGACTTTACTGCCGTCCCCGGCAAGGGGCTGCAGGGTAAGGTCGCAGGCAAGGTCATCGCGGGCGGCAACGCCGATTTCATCGGCACGCATTGCACCCTGCCCGATGACCTTATGCAGGCCGGTGCCGAGATGAGCCGCGACGGCATTACCCCGCTGTACTTCTCGCTGGCGGGGCGGCCGGCCGGTGTCATCGGCGTGGCCGATGTCGTCAAGCCCACCTCCAAGCCCGCCATCGACCAGATGCGGGCGCTCGGCCTGCAGGTTGTGCTGCTGACCGGCGACAACACGGCCACCGCGCGCCACATCGGCGCGATGGTCGGTCTGGACGCCGACCATGTCATTGCCGGGGTCCTGCCCGCCGGGAAGGAGGCGGAGGTCCGCCGCCTGCAGAAGCAGGGCCGCGTGGCCATGGTCGGTGACGGCATCAACGATGCCCCCGCCCTGACCCGTGCCGAGACCGGTATTGCGATCGGTGCCGGTGCCGATGTGGCGCTTGATGCCGCCGATGTTGTGCTGGTGCGCAGTGATCTGGCCGATGTTCCCGCCGCCGTGCGGCTGTCCCGTGCGGTCGTGCGCAACATCCACCAGAACCTGTTCTGGGCGTTCTTCTACAACGCTGTCTGCATCCCACTGGCGGCGGGTGCTTTCACCGGCCTCGGCATCACCCTCAACCCGATGATCGCCTCAGCCGCGATGAGCCTGTCAAGCGTCTGCGTGGTCACGAATGCACTGCGCCTCAACACCTTTGACCCGCGCAGCGCCGCCCACGATGCCCCGCCGAAGCGCAAAGCCCCGGCGCGCGCACCGGCCGCCGCGCCTGCTGCCTGCCCCACCGGCAGCTGCCCTGTGCAGCCCGCCGAAACAAACGATACAACGGAGGAAGTTATTATGAGCAAGACCATTCATATTGAAGGCATGATGTGCGGCCACTGCGAGGCCACCGTGAAAAAGGCACTGGAGGCGCTGGACGGCGTGACCGGCGCCGCGGTCAGCCACGAGGCCGGCACGGCCGTTGTCACCCTGAGCCGCGATGTAGCCGATGCCGACCTGAAGGCCGCCGTGGAGGCCAAGGACTACACCGTCACGGGCATCGACGCATGAGCGTCATCCGCCGACGCTGGCGCTTTACCGGCGAGGTGCAGGGGGTTGGCTTCCGCTATTACGCCCGCGCCGCCGCCCAGCATCTGGGCCTGACCGGCTGGGTCGCCAACAACTGGGACGGCAGCGTCACGCTGGAGGCTCAGGGCGACCGCGCCGCGCTGGATGAGCTTATCCCCACGATCGAGCGCGCGAACCGCTGGGCCCGCATCGAGGGCGTTGAGGTCACAGACCTGCCCGCCAAGGACCGCGAGTACGGCTTTGCTGTGCGCAGCGGAGAGTAAACTTTGAGCGTTTAGAGTTGCGATAAGGTGCGGCGCTTCGGCGCCGCATTTTTATTGCGCGCCAAATGCGCGCACACCACATCTAAACTCTAAACTCTGCTACAGACTCTTGCGTGTCTTTGCGGTTGCGGGTATAATAGTATATTATATCAAAAGTTAGGGGGTGCCGTTTTGCCCGGCACTTTGTATCTTGTTGCCACGCCGATCGGCAATCTCGATGATATGCCGCCCCGCGTGGCTGCCACCTTCGGCATGGCGGACTTCATCGCCGCCGAGGACACCCGCGTGACCCTGCGTCTGCTGAACCATCTCGGCCTCAAAAAGCCGATGGTCAGCTACTATGAGCATGCCCTCCACCACGGCGAGGCCATCTTAAACCGCATTGAGGCCGGGGAGAACTGCGCGCTCTGCAGTGACGCCGGTATGCCCTGCATCAGCGACCCCGGGGAGCAGATCGTCCGCGAGGCCCATGCGCGCGGCATCCGGGTCGTGCCCATCCCGGCCGCGTCCGCCTGCGTCACGGCGCTGGCTGCCAGCGGTCAGCCCACCGCCCGCTTTGTGTTTGAGGGCTTTCTGCCTGTCCCTAAGCGCGATCGGCGGGAGCGGCTGGCCTTTCTGCAGAACGAAACCCGCACGGCGAGACGCGCACGATGATCTTCTACGAGGCACCGCACAAGCTGCGCGGCACCCTTGAGGATCTTGCCGCCGCGTTCGGCGCGGACCGCCCGGTATCCCTCTGCCGTGAGCTGACCAAGCTGCACGAGGAGATCAAAAAGACCACGCTGGGCGAGGCCGTTGCCTACTATAAGGAAAACGACCCCCGCGGTGAGTATGTGCTGGTGCTGGCCGGTGCCGACCCCGCCGCCGTGGCCCGCCGTCCATGGAAATTCCTTACGGCCCTGCCGGGGCTGCCGCGCCTTTTGCCGCACGTGCAGCGGGCCGGCGCACAGCGGGCCAAAGCCGCGCCCGTGCTGGAATGCCGCTGCACACTGCGCGACCTGCCACAAATCACGGCCTGGCCCGGCGAT
>OGYJ01001592.1_pt1 | contig 17708 bp, 12 predicted proteins | sample 1576531 | NCBI WGS metagenome assembly OGYJ01 (sample SAMEA3541574, study PRJEB24748) | human gut metagenome | biome: human gut; feature: human-associated habitat; material: faeces | place: China | collected 2012 | reverse complement strand
GGTGGGCAAGATTTTTAAGTAATCACGACAAACCGCGTCAGGTTTCCCTTTACGGAAATGACAGAGAATTCTGGTCAGAATCTGCAAAAATGCTGGCAATTTTATTACATGGAATGCAGGGAACTCCATACATTTTCGAGGGCGAAGAGCTGGGTATGACAAATGTCCGCTACAATATCGAGGATTACCGGGATGTTGAAATCCAGAATGTATACAAGGAGCGTATCGCAGCAGGCTATGATAAGGAAGATGTTATGAATTCCATTTATGCCAAGGGACGCGATAATGCCAGAACGCCAATGCAGTGGGATGATACAGAAAATGCCGGATTTACAACAGGAAAACCCTGGTTAAAGGTAAATCCCAACTATACAGGGCTGAACGCAGCACAGGAAGAGAGAGACGAGGATTCCGTGCTTACATGGTATAAGAAGATGATCGGACTGCGCCTGCATTCCCAATGGTCAGAGCTGATCAGCGAAGGCACCTTTGCACCGGCTTATCGGGAGGAGAAAAATCTGATCGCATATCGAAGACGCTTTGAAGGCAAAGCTTTGCTCGTGTTATGTAATATGCAGCCGGAAGAGCGTGAGCTGAAGCTATCTGCTGCGTACAGACAGGTGCTCGCAGACAACTATAAGGAAGCTGCTTTTACAGGTAATACGGTGCGTCTGCGCCCGTATGAGGTTCTGATCGCAGAGGAAGCATAACAGAAGGAGCATAACAGAAGGAGCCGGTACAACGGCAGAAAGTGAGGAGTTTATGCAGAGAAAAAATAATATCGCCCTGCGGCTGCACAGACAGAGAAGACCGGAGCAGGTGCTTTTGCCCCTTGTCCTGGAAGATAATGGAGAAGCTCTGCGGGTTATTCTGGAAAAGCAGGACAATGTGACAGCGGAATTTATCTATAGAACAGAAAAAAAGGTCAGATCCGGCTGGCTGAAGATGGAAATTGAGCAGGACGGCTGCAGGAGAAGCGATAATCTGGAGGAAGAGCTTCCGGTTATTTTGGAAGTGGAAACGGATATCCGGCCAGAGGCGATGACTGCAATGTATCTTTTAAACGACTGGTGGACAAGACCGGCATTTATCAATGACTTTTCGGAAATCCCGGAGCTGACACAGGCGATTTACGGAAAGCTGAGAAACGGATACTTTTTCCTGCTTCCAATGCCGGGAAAACAGTTTAAGACCCAGGTGAAGCCCGGAAGAGAGCATACGCTTATTTTCGGAATGAGCGCCTGCAAGGGCGGAATCAGCAAACTGGACGAGCCTGTTTATGCATATGCGGAGGCGGACAGTCTGCAGGAAGCGGTTCATGCGTGTATGGCCTGGGCGGCAGAGTATCACGGAATCCGTTTGAAAGAGGAACGGAATATGCCGGAGATGCTGAAATATCTTGGCTGGTGCAGCTGGGATGCATTTTATACGGAGATCAGTGAAGAAAAGGTTCGCGCAAAGGGCAGAGAATTTGCGGAAAAAAATGTACCGGTGCGCTGGATGCTGATGGATGACGGCTGGCTGTCGGTGCATGGAGACGCACTCTATGACCTTGCGCCCGAAAAAGAAAAGTTCCCCAACGGATTTGCTCAGATGATCCGTGATATAAAGCGGGATACACAGGTGGACTGGTTTGGTGTCTGGCATGCGCTTGGCGGCTACTGGGGCGGAATCGAGCCGGGAAGCGACCTTGCAGCAAAAGAGCAGGAGCATTTATATCAAAATGCACCCGGGAAGCTGATCCCGTGGCCGGATGCAGCCAAGGGCCACGGCTTTTACCGGGATTGGTATGAATATCTGAAGCGGGAGGGCATCAGCTTTTCCAAAGTGGACGGACAGAGCGCCGTACATAATTATTTTGAAAATGATCTTCCACTGATGACAGCGACGCGGGGAATGCACGGAGCGCTGGAGGGCGCGGCAGCGTACTTTGACGGTGCAGTGATCAACTGTATGGGAATGGCGGCAGAGAACATGTTTTCCCGTCCTCAGACAGCGGTTGCACGAAACAGCGATGATTTTGTACCAAAACGGGAGGATGGATTTGCAGAGCATTTGCTCCAGAATGCATACAATACACCCTACCAGGGCGAGCTGTATGTATGCGACTGGGATATGTTCTGGACAAGCCATGAGGATGGTCTGCGCCACAGCCTGCTGCGTGCGATCAGCGGAGGACCGGTGTATTTCAGCGATCGGATAGGAGAAACAGCCCCGGAGGTTGCAGCACCTCTCTGCTATGCGGACGGAAGGCTGCCGCAGCTTTTACGGGCGGCAAGACCGACACAGGATTGTATGTTTCGTGATCCCAGAAAAGATGGCGTGCTGAAGCTGACAAATGCCGGAGCATATGCAAATGGTAAGATCGGCGGAGTGATTGCCGTTTATAATCTGACCCATCAGGAACAGACCTATCGGATCGGTGCATCGGATATTCCAGAGCTTTCCGGAAAAAACTGCTGGATTTATGATTGTCGTAATCAGACTGCTGCGGCCTGCAGTGCAGAAGAAGGCAGAGAATACCGCCTTGCAGCGGGGGATTTCACCTGGTTTTTGTTTGTGGAGGACACAGAGGGGAAAACCTTTGTGGGACTTGTGGATAAATACATCAGCTTTGATGCGGTACTGTGGATGCATGAGATCGGCGGCAGGCTAATGGGCGAAATCTGTGGCGGAAAGACCGTCGGATTTTTATCCAAAGAGCCTGTAAAGCGCGTGCTTTGCAACGGAGAGGATGTAACAGCGCAGGTGGAGAAAAAGGATTGCCTGTATTTGCTTGAGCTAAACGGACAGAATGCGGTAATTGAAGTGGAATAAAAATCACAGCACAACGCTGGCGGGGGCGCTGTGACATCCGCGTTCGAAATTGAAATAGAATCTGCTGTGCCCGCCGCGCGGCAAAAGGAGAGGAAAGAACATGAAAACAGCGCAGGAATATCAGAAAAGACTGCAGCGCCATTTGGATGAGCTCAAATGGCTGTACTGCGAATTATATCCGGGAAGAGAGGATATGTTTACCCAGTTATGTGAACAGATGGAAGCATGGTATCAGGACCGCCCGGAATCAGAAAAGAAGCTGGACCGGGAGCGGGAACAGGAGCCTGCATGGTACAGCCGCCAGGATATGCTTGGTATGATGCTGTATATCGATGCTTTTGCCGGCAATTTGAAGGGTGTGAAGAAAAAGCTGCCTTACCTGGAAGCATGCAACGTAAACTACCTGCATCTGATGCCATTTCTGGATACCCCGAAGGGAAAAAGTGATGGAGGCTATGCGGTAGCAGATTACCGGAGGGTACAGCCGACTCTGGGTACGATGGAGGAGTTGGCTTCTCTGTGCAGCGCCTGCCATGAGAAAAAGATGAGCGTATGCATGGACTTTGTAATGAATCACACATCTGAAGACCATGAGTGGGCAAAGCGCGCACTGGCAGGAGAAAAGGAATATCAGGATCGGTATTTTTTCTATGATACACCGGACATTCCGCAGGAGTTTGAAAAAACAGTGCCCCAGGTATTTCCGACAACGGCGCCCGGTAATTTTACCTGGCGGGAGGAGTGCCAAAAATATGTTATGACGTCCTTCTATCCCTATCAGTGGGACTTAAACTATTCCAACCCGGTCGTTTTTAACGAGATGGTCTATAATATGCTGTATCTGGTGAATCAGGGAATTGATATCGTCAGGATCGATGCGGTTCCCTATATCTGGAAGCAGCTGGGAACAGACTGCAGAAATCTGCCGCAGGTACACACCATTGTGCGCATGATCCGTATGATCACGGAAATCGTTTGCCCTGGCGTTGTGCTGCTGGGTGAGGTTGTTATGGAGCCTGCCAAGGTTGTCCCCTATTTCGGAACAATCGAAAAACCGGAATGCCATATGCTGTATAATGTAACGACGATGGCATCAACCTGGCATACCGTTGCAACAAAAGAGGTTGCGCTGTTAAAACAGCAGATGGACGTGGTAAACAGCCTGCCGAAGGAATACGTGTTCCTGAATTATCTGCGTTGTCACGACGATATCGGCTGGGGATTGGACTATGATTTCTTAAAACCCTCCGGTATTCAGGAGATTCCGCATAAGAAGTATCTGAATGAATATTTCCGGGGCATGGCAGCAGGCAGCGATGCGCGGGGAGAGCTGTATAATGATGATCCTGTATTGCAGGATGCGAGACTTTGCGGAACGACGGCATCCCTGTGCGGTCTGGAGGCTTCGCTGCAGGCAAAGGACCCGGCGAGAATTGAGCGTGCCATTCAGAAAATCCTGATGCTCAACGCCTATCTGTTTATTCAGTCCGGTATTCCGGTTATCTACAGCGGAGATGAGATTGGTCAGCTCAATGATTATTCTTATAAGGATGATCCGGATGCAGACCGTGCGGCGGATTCCCGTTATGTACACAGAGGACATTTCCGTTGGGAGCTGGAAAAGAAAAGAACAGAAAAGGGCACTGCCCAGAACCGTATTTTTGAGGGCATGCAGAAGATGGAAAAAGCCCGCTTTGCATGTGGTCCGTTTTCCGGAAAGGCTGCTGTATGGACCTATGATACCTATAACAGCCATGTGCTGTGCATCTGCAGACAGCTGAAAAACGAGATGGTAGTCGGCGTGTTCAACTTTTCGGATGAGCCTCAGACGGCATGGATCGACATGGGAGAAATGCCGTTTCAGGATCTGCTGGGAAAAGGAGAATGTGTTCTGCGCAATATCATTCTGCCGGGCAATGGCTACGGCTGGTATTATAAAACCTGGGAGGAGTAAAGCAGTTTGGGTGCTTCGCGGCTCCAGCTATTGCAGGGGCCGCGAAGGCTGAGAAGAGTACGGAAAATGACTTGTATCTTTCCTGAAAGTTGTGATATAATCATACAGTTACAAAAAGTAGTTTTTAAAACCATGTGTTGTGTGAGGGGCTTATGCAGAAAAAGGTACAGATCATCAGTGACGGTTCTCAGGATTTATCGCCGGAGTTATCCAAAGAAAAGGATATTGAGGTTGTTCCCTTTTATGTTTCGTTTGACGGGGAGCACTATTATAAAGAAATAGAAGAGATCACAGTACGCGATTTTTATCAGCAGATGGTGGATCATCCGGGGATATTCCCGAAGACATCCATGCCGTCTGTACAGGATTTTTATGAGGTATTTGAAAAATCTGTAAAAGAAAATATTCCTGTGATCTGTATTTGCATCACGGCGAAGTTCAGTGGCTCTCTGCAGTCGGCAACTACAGCAAAGGATATGATCCTGGAAGAGTACCCGGAGGCGAAGATCGCGGTGGTGGATTCCACCTTTGATACGGTGCTGCAGGGACTGTTTGTGCTGGAAGCGTGCAGGCTGCGGGATCTCGGACTGGAATATGAGCAGATTACAGAAGCTCTGCTTTCCATCCGGGAGAGCGGCAGGATCTTTTTTACCATCGGCAGCATCGATTACTTAAAGCATGGCGGACGCATTGGAAAGCTTGCAGGAATTGCGGCCAGTGCGTTGAAAATCAAACCTATCATCACACTGAAGGAGGGAGAAATTTTCAATTCCGGCATTACCAGAAGCCGTCAGAAATCGATGCAGAAGGTTGTGGAAATGACGGAAAAATACCTGGATGAGGTACAGGCAAAGCCGGGAGAATACAGCTTTTGTATCGGCTATGGCTATGACTATGAAGAGGCGGTCGGCTTCCGGGAGATGTTGAAGGACCTGATCCGGGAACGGCTTGGAATTGAAGAAATCGGAATTTATCAGATCGGTGCGACAATTGGAGTGCATACCGGACCGTATCCCATCGGGATTGGAATTGTCCGGCATGCAGAAGTGTAGCTCAGGATTTTGAACGTGCGTGACAGGAACAGGAGGGGCAATCCTCCTGTTCTTTTTTTGTCGTACTGTAGCTGTCGGTCATCGTACATGCCGGCGTAAGCCCTTCGTCCTGCATCAGGGCGCTGCCCCAACGATACATCGCTTCGAGAATCGGGAAAAGGCTTTCACCGAGCGCCGTCAGCGAGTAATCGACGCGGGGCGGAACGACAGGATAAACTGTGCGGGAAATCAGACCGTCTTCTTCCAGTTCACGGAGCTGCTGGGTCAGCATTTTAGGCGTCGCTTCGGGTACGAGACGGTGCAGCTGGTTGAAGCGCAGCGTCTGACCGGTCAGGTGCCAGAGCAGCAGCGCTTTATATTTGCCGCCGATTAAGCGGATTGTAGCGGAAACGGGGCAATTTTTATTGACCGAGGGATTTTCTTTTGAAGCCATAGCGATTTCTCCATTCTTATTCATGACAATAGAATGCTCGCAGAGCGTGCATTCTATTGTTGTGAGGTGAACACTATCCTTTTGGGTAGTATATTACAAAATAGTGCATTCTTTATTTTTCTATCCTAATTGTTATAATGGTAGCAGAGGATAGAAAAAAAGACAAGATGAGTTCTTTAAGGGCAGCCTTTAAAAGCTGTAAAGCAGGAAAGACTATACAGGACGGCTGCGGAATGGAGATATATGAAAAAAGAAACCTATGATATTACCGGCATGTCATGCGCGGCATGCTCAGCGCGAATTGAAAAAGGAATTTCCGGAATGGAGGGCATGCAGCAATGCAGCGTCAATCTGCTGAAAAACAGCATGACGGTTTCCTATGATGAAGCCAAGCTGGATTCCGGGAAAATTGTTCATCAGGTAGAGGATATCGGCTATGGCGCTTCGCTTCACCAGACACAGGGCAGCAAAACGACAGGAGCATCAGGCAGAGGAAAAAACGGTGCAACAGATGCGGCTGCGGCGGCAGCAAAGCAGATGAAGCAGAGACTGATCGTTTCGTTAGTCTTTACGATCCCGCTGTTTTACATTTCGATGGGACATATGGCTGGCTGGCCGCTGCCGTCGTGGCTGCTGGGAGCAAGAAATCATATGATTTTTGCATTTACCCAGTTTTTGCTGGTGCTGCCGGTTTTGATTGCAGGCGGACATTATTTTAAAAACGGATTGAAAAATCTGTGGCATCGCTCTCCGAATATGGATTCGCTGATCGCATTGGGCTCCGGCGCGGCGTTTGTGTATGGCATCTATGCGATTTACAAAATCGCCTGGGGCTTTTCCATCGAAGATATGGATATGGTCGAGACCTTTGGCATGAATTTGTATTTTGAATCCTCGGCGATGATCCTGACACTGATCACTCTGGGAAAATTCATGGAGGCCCGGGCAAAATCCAAGACGTCCGAGGCGATCACGAAGCTGATGGATCTGGCACCGAAGACCGCGAAGGTATTAAGGAATGGACAGGAAGAAGAAATTTCCGTAGACGATGTACAGAATGGAGATATTCTGGTTGTCCGGGATGGTGATACAGTTCCGGTGGATGGAAAAATTACAGAAGGCTTTGCTTCTGTGGATGAATCTGCGATCACCGGCGAAAGCCTTCCGGTGGACAAGCAGACTGGAGATCCTGTGACCGGAGGTACGATCAACCGAACCGGATATTTTCAGATGGAAGCAACTGCGGTTGGAGAACATACGACACTGTCAAAGATTATTCAGCTGGTAGATGATGCGACATCCTCCAAAGCGCCGATTGCAAAGCTGGCGGACAGGGTCAGCAGTGTGTTTGTTCCGGTTGTCATTACAATAGCGCTGTTGGCGGCAATCCTCTGGCTGCTTGCCGGTCAGAGCTTTGAGTTTGCACTTTCTGTTGCGATTTCTGTGCTGGTAATTTCCTGTCCGTGTGCCCTCGGACTGGCAACGCCTACGGCGATCATGGTGGGAACCGGACGGGGTGCGGCGAAGGGTATTTTGATCAAATCTGCGGAAGCGTTGGAGATTACACATAGCATCGATACAGTTGTTCTGGATAAAACCGGCACGGTAACCCAGGGCAAGCCGGTTGTGACGGACGTGATCGCGCTGGAAGCAGACGGAAAAACAGCAGGTGAAAACACGCAGGCGTATACAGAGCTTTTGCAGCTGGCCTTTTCTCTGGAAAAAATGTCCAGCCATCCGCTTGCAGAGGCGATTGTCAAAAAAGCGGAAGCATGCTCAGCAGCGTTCCGGGAGGTTTCGGATTATGAGATGATCCCGGGACAGGGCATTGCGGGAACGATCGACAAGGCACGATGCCTTGCGGGAAACCGAAAACTGATGGAAACCAACCGGATCGACATTTCCGTAGCGGCAGGATTGCAGGAAAAACTGGCGGATGAAGGCAAGACGCCGTTGTATTTTGCACAGGGAGGAAAGTTCCTCGGCGTGATTGCTGCTGCGGACGTTGTAAAACCCACCAGCAGGGAGGCAATTGCCAGACTGCAGGAGATGGGAATGGACGTCATTATGCTGACCGGCGACAATGCAAGAACGGCAGAGGCAATCAAAAAACAGGTTGGCATCAAGACGGTTATTGCGGATGTGCTTCCGCAGGATAAAGAGGAAAAGGTTCGGCAGCTGCAGGAGCAGGGACATAAGGTTGCGATGGTGGGAGACGGTATCAACGACGCGCCGGCACTGGCGAGAGCGGATGTCGGAATTGCCATCGGCGCAGGAACAGATGTGGCGATCGAATCAGCGGATATCGTACTGATGAAGAACGATCTGATGGACGCAGCATCTGCGGTAAGCTTAAGCCGTGCGGTGATGCGCAACATCAAGCAGAACCTGTTCTGGGCATTTTTCTACAATGCGATCGGCATTCCGGTGGCAGCAGGCGTGCTGTATCCGGCGTTCCATATTTTATTAAACCCGATGATCGGTGCGGCGGCGATGAGCTTCTCTTCTGTATCCGTCGTATCGAATGCGCTCCGCCTCCGGTTCTTTACGCCGAAGTGGAAGCATGAGAGCGGTACTGCAGACTTGCAGACAACCGAAAACGGCGGTATGATGGAGCAAAGCACGGCAGCCGCGGAAATTGCGGATAGAATAGCCCAAAATGATGAATCAAAAGGAGAGACTACCATGAAAAAAACAATCAAAATCGAAGGCATGATGTGTCAGCACTGCGTAAAGGCAGCAACAAAAGCGCTGGAGGGCGTAGCGGGCGTGACCGCTGTAACCGTAAGCCTGGAGGATAAGCAGGCAGTTGTAGAAGGCTCAGCAACCGATGAAGCGTTGACTGCAGCAATCGTAGATGCTGGCTACGAAGTGAAGGGGATAGAATAAAATCTTGACAGCTCCTTTCCTGATTTTGTATAATGGGTGAAGTAAACATGTCAAAAGCGGATTGCCTGAAATAAAGCAGAGAAAACGGCTTTGTATAAAGATCGCTTCGCACAGGATTTATTTCAGACAGGGAAGGAACCGAATTTCATGGATAACGCGGACCCTGACGGGGAAACGAATTTTCTGAATTCCAATCACAATACAAAATGGACAGAGTCTGTGCTCTGTTGGAGAAAGCTATAGGAGGCATAGCCTGTTGGGAGTTCCCAATGGGTTATGTCTCTTTGTCGTAGAAAAAGGAGAGATTTTAAATTCATGGTAAAACTACTTTTGTTACTGATTATTCTGATCCTGGTCAATGCCTTTTTGGCGGCGTCCGAGGTTTCCGTTGTATCGCTGAATAAAAACAGGCTGCGGGAGCTGGCAGAGGACGGCGATCGGAAAGCACAGCGTCTGCTGAAGTTTGCAGAGGAGCCGAATATTTTTCTATCTACGATCCAGGTCGGGATTACACTGGCAGGATTTCTGGCCAGTGCAGCTGCAGCGGACGGATTTGCAGGCGGATTGATGGCATGGTTGTATGAACGGTTGGGAACAAGCGGCATAAGTCTTTCTGTCTGTCATGTGCTGGCAGTTGTGCTGGTGACCGTCGTGCTTTCCTATTTTGCGCTGCTGTTTGGCGAGCTGGTGCCTCGGCGGATCGCGATGCAGCGGCCTGAAGCTGCAGAAAGAATGACCTGTAGTGTAGTCGGTGTGCTGACGGTGGTACTGCATCCGGCGGTATGGCTGTTGTCGAAGTCTGCAAAGCTGATCTTAAAGCTGCTTCACTTTAAAACGGAATCCGTAGAACGCAGCGTTACGGAGGAAGAGATCCGGCGGCTGGTTGACCTTGGCGGGGAAAAAGGAACGATAGACCACGATGAGCAGGAGTGGATTCAAAACGTGTTCCGGTTTGACGACATTTCGGTGCGGGATGCGATGACGAGAGAAGCAGATATGGTCTGTTTTTCGCTGGATGAGGCGGACGAGGACATTATTTCGACGATCCGGGAAAGCGGTTTATCCAGATATCCGGTTTACGATGAAGATATTAACGATATTATAGGTATTCTGAATGCCAGGGATTATCTCCTGGATCGTAAAAATGACAGCCCGTCAGGGTTAAAGGAGCTTTTGCGAGAGCCTTATTTTGTACCGGATACGATTCATGCAGATGACCTGTTCCGGGATATGCAAAAAGGAAAAATTCATATGGCCATCGTTATCGATGAATACGGACAGACGGCGGGGGTTATTACAATGGAGGATCTTCTGGAGGAGATCGTCGGAAATATTTACGATGAGTTCGATTCCGAGGAGCCGCCGGAAATCGTTCAGCTGGAGGACAATTTGTGGAGGATCTCAGGCGGCGCATATGTTGAGGACATTGCGGAAGCACTGGATCTGGATCTGCCGGAGGATATTGATTATGATACCTTAGGCGGCATGATCTTCAGCTGTTTACGGATCATTCCTGCGGATGGCAGTCAGTTTGATGTGCAGGTCAACGGACTGAATATTCATGTGGAAAAAATGGAGGATCAGAGAGTGGAATCTGCACTGGTCAGCAAGATCCTGCCGGAGAAGGAAGAGGAAGCGTAAACGTTATCTTTGATGCTTTTCGCTGCGAGGGAGCTGTAATCAATAAAAAGCCGGTCGGCACAGAAGAATTTTCTTCCATGCCGACCGGCTTTTTCATGTTATAGGAAATTACTTCGTAATTTTCCTATAACATGCAGGATCGCACTGCGGCGGATAAGAAGCATGTCGCATATTGCGAACCGCCGCAGGCGGAGAATCCTGCTTCGCAGGATTCTTTTTTAAATAAGCTATTGTCAGCTTCAGTTCTGATATCCCATTGCTTTGTGCGTTCCGTTTCCTTTTTCAGGAGCGGCCTGTGTGTTGTCAGTAGACTGGCTTTCTTCAGAGCTCTGTGCGGAGGAAAGGGTGATGGTCAGCTCCTTTTCTGTATAAATGCCGCCCTCGCCGGGAGACTGTACCGTAATAGAAACCGCTTCTCCGGCTGCGTAGTACTGCAGCTTTTCTTTCAGCTCCTGAATAGTGCTGACGGTCTTACCATCGAATTTTGTGATGACATCACCCTTGCGGATGCCGGCCGCTTCTGCACCGCTGCCCGGAGTAACGCTTGCTACATAAACACCTGTAGGGATGCCATAGGCTGCGTTGATGTTGGAATCCACGGTAATGCCTGCGATACCTATACTGGATTTCTGGCTGTCAGCAACCTTGGTTCTGGTCGTCTCATTCATCAGCTCTTCGATGATGCTGGATACTCTGGTGATGGGGATTGCATAGCCCATGCCTTCCACCTCTGTGCTGGCAAGCTTTGCAGAGTTGATACCAATAACCTCACCCTTCATATTGACCAGTGCGCCGCCGCTGTTGCCGGGGTTGATGGCCGCATCTGTCTGGATGTAGGTAGGTGTCTCTTTTGTGGTAACAGTGCTGGAAATGAGGGCATTGCTGTCATCGGAATCCGAAGAGGAAAGGGTACGGTCTGTGGCGCTGACAATGCCGGTTGTAACGGACTGACCATAGCCGAGTGCGTTGCCGATGGCAACAACCTGTTCACCGACCTTTAAGGAATCGGAATCGCCCACTGCAGCCACTGCGATCTGGGACATTGTATCATCGGAAATGCTGGAAAGCGGAACGGCGATGACTGCCAGGTCGTTGTCGGAATCTGTACCCTTGATGGTTGCTTCATAAACGGAGTTGTCAATGAAGCTTGCAGAAAGGGTATCCGCGCCTTCCACAACGTGATTATTGGTGACAATCAGCAGCTCCGTATCGTTTTTCCCAATGATAATACCGGAACCAACGCTGGTGCTCTCTACCTCCTGAGCCTGACCGCCGTAGCCGAACATGCTGAAATAGTTCTGTACCTCCTGTACAGATTTATTTGTGATGGATACGATAGAAGGCATAACGGATTCCGCAACGCTGGAGACGTCCAGACTTCCGGAGGATGCTGCGCTGCCTGTGCTGACCGGTGTGGTAGCCTTTAACAGGCTGCTGGAAGAGCTTGCTGTCTGGGAAGAAGCGGAAGCACTTTCCGAGGATGCAGCTGTTGAAGCATTGTTCCGATAGCCTGCCGCGTAGTTGACACCCAGAAAGGTACCGGATGCAACGCCGCCAAACAAAACAGCGCTCAGTGCAATTGCACCGGCCTTTTTGGCAATCCGTGCTGCATTCGTATTTTTTTTGCGGGGACGAGTCGGTGCCTGCTGTTCCGGGGTATTGGTATAATGATAATCCTGCTCTCTATTGTCGAAACTCTGATTTTCATTTTCGTACATAACTGTCACTCCTTTTCTTATTCTGCCGGCGAGCTGCCTGATTGGCATCCGTCTGCCGGGAAAAACGGTTCAGCGCTAAGTTTTACGCTGAACCATTGGTCTTTCTCTTTATCTGAGAAACAGTATAAAAAGGATTTGTGAGGAATGTGTTGGAAAAGTGTGAGGATTATGAGGAAAAATTGCGAAGGAATTGTGAAAACAGCTGTTAACAGCCGGATAGAGCTTCAGAATACTCTTGTATCCTGAATGATTCCGGTTTCCCGGAAGATCTCCCATTCGCAGATATTGACTGCATGATCTCCGATGCGTTCGAGGTATTTGGCCAGCATCAGAGCATCAAGGCTCTCTATCGCATCGGAACGATCTTCTTTTATGTGGAGAACGATATCATTCTTTACCTTATCAAAAAGCTTGTCGATGATATCATCGGAAGCGATGACATCCTTCGCTTTTTTCTGATCCCGGGCGACAAAGGCGCTGACTGCCTCGTGTACCATCTCCCGGGAAGCTGCGATCATTGGCTGCAGATGTCCGGAATAGCGTTCCAGCTGCTTGTGATCCATCTGCTGAACCAGCTCTGCGATATCAGAGGCGTGGTCTCCAATGCGTTCGATATCCGTAACGACCTTCAGAATAGAAGAAACCGTGCGCAGATCCTGTGCGATGGGCTGCTGGGTTGTAATGAGCATCAGGCACTGGGCTTCGATGCTGCGCTCCAGGTTGTTGACATTGCGGTCATCAGCCACAATCCGCTCTGCCAGCTGCATATCTCTGTTTTCGATGGAAAAAAATAAATTTTTCAGGGAAGCTTCAACGAGGTTTCCCATTTCCTCCAGGCTTTCGGAAAGCTGTACCAGCTCTTCGCTGTATAATTTTCTTGTTGTCATAGATACCTCCATTTCAAATGAAAAATTGCACTGTAATGCCTGTTTACTATGCAGGGAAAGAGAAAAAGGTGCAGGGGCTGCCGGGATCAGCCGAACCGTCCGCTGATATAATCCTCTGTGCGTTTATCCTGCGGATGGGAAAAGATCTGCTTCGTATCACCGAATTCCACCATTTCTCCCACAAGGAAAAAGGCGAGATCGTCAGAGATACGGGCAGCCTGCTGCATATTGTGAGTGACAATGACAACCGTGTATTTTTCCCGCAGGTCTGCCATCAGGTCCTCGATTTTCATTGTAGAGATCGGATCAAGGGCGGAGGTGGGTTCATCCATCAACAGGATTTCCGGTGAAACAGCAAGGGCACGGGCAATGCAGAGACGCTGCTGCTGACCGCCGGAAAGACCGAGGGCAGATTTTTTCAGGCGATCCTTGACTTCATCGAAGATCGCAGCGTTTTTCAGACTGGTTTCAACGATTTCGTCCAGCTGAGCCTTGTTTTTGATACCGTGGATCCTGGGACCGTAAGCGATATTGTCGTAAATGCTCATGGGAAAAGGATTGGGCTGCTGGAATACCATACCGGCTTTTTTACGCAGCAGAGTGACATCTACGTGGGGATCGTAGATGTCCTCGCCGTCAATTTTGACCTCACCGGTGATCTTTACATTGTCCACGAGATCATTCATACGATTTAAGGTTTTTAAAAAGGTGGATTTACCGCAGCCGGAGGGACCGATAAAGGCGGTGATCGCTCCGGCCTTGATATTCATATTGATGTTTTTAAGGGCGTGATTTTCGCCGTAATACAGATCGAGGTTCTTCGTGCTGATTTTGATATTGCTCATGAATTCTCCATTCTGCAGGCGCTGCTGCGGCTGCGTTATCCTCCGGTTAATCGAGTTTGGAAACATCGAATTTCTTTGCCAGTATTTTGGTCAGAAGGTTGATAAAAAGGACGATGATCAGCAGGACAGCGGCAATTCCGAAGGCTGCGTCATATTGTGCCTTGGACATGCTCAAGTACAGCTGGATCGTAAGGGTTCCGCCGGATTCGAAGATTTTTTTGAAAAATCCTGCAAAGGTTTTGGGCAGAAGATAGCCGCTTCCGGCGGTGAATAAAAGGGCAGCGGATTCTCCAACGATACGTCCGATCGCAAGAATGATACCGGTGATAATTCCGGGCATTGCGGAGGGGAGCAGGATCGTGCGGATCATGTACCATTTGGTTGCACCGATACCGAGTGCACCGCTGCGGTAGGTTGCAGGAACTGTTTTTAAGGCTTCCTGTGTGTTTCGCGTGATCAGGGGAAGAACCATCAGGGTCAGGGTCAGGGCACCGGTCAGGATGGAATAGCCAAGTCCCAGGGTGGTTCCGAAAAATACCATACCAAACAGACCGAAAATGATAGAAGGAATACCGGAAAGGGTTTCTGTCGTAAATTCGATCAGCCGGACGATTTTTCCGGGCTTTGCGTATTCGTTTAAGTAGATCGCGCTGCCGACACCGATGGGAGTTGCGATCAGCAGGGTAAGGATAACGATGTAAAGTGTATTGACGATATTTCCGGCGATACCAAAGGTTCCCTTGATGGTGCTGGGAACAGAGGTCAGGAAGGAAAGGCTGATCTGGGGCAGGCCTCTGAAAAAGACATAGCCCATAATCGCGATCAGTAAAAGGATGGAAAATGCCGCAGCCAAATCGATCAGAACGGTGAGAATGAGATCGGAAGGCCGGATCTTTTTGTTTAAAATACTGGAGGAACCGGGAGCCGTAAGCTCTGTGCTCATTACTCTTTTTCTCCTTTCAGAATTTTGTTCAGGGTCATGTTAATGATCATAATGAATACGAAGAGGACAAGGCCGATGGTGAATAGTACCTGACGGTGTAAATCTGCTGCATAGCCCATTTCAGCAACGATGGCGGTTGTCAGGAAGCGGACAGAGTGAAAGGGCAGAGGGGCGTTGACGCTGCTTCCGGATACAAGGCTGATTGCCATTGCTTCACCGATCGCACGTCCGACACCGAGGACGATGGCGGTTGCGATACCGGATTTGGCTGCCGGGATTGTTACACGGAAAATTGTCTGGATCCTGGAAGCACCCAGACCCAGGGAGGCCGCCTTTAAGCTGGCAGGAACGCTGCGGAGGGCGGATTCGCTGATATTGATAACAGTAGGCAAGATCATGATCGCAAGGACAAGCACGGCTGAAATAAGGTTTGCACCGCCGGTAAACTGATGGGTCACAGAACCTGCAAAGATTTTCTGTTCGAGTTTATACATTGCAGGGCACAGCAACAGGATACCGAGCAGACCGTAGATGACGGAAGGAATACCGGCGAGCAGCTCAATTGCGGGGCGGACGATTTTAGAGAGGGGCTCCGGAGCTGTTTCTGCAAGAAAAACAGCAGTCAGGACGCCGATGGGAACGCCCAGCAGGATCGCAAGGGTTGTGCCGACGATGGAGGTCAGAATGACGTATAAAATGCCGTAACTGGGATCTGCAGCGGTTGGCTTCCATACTGTGCTGAACAGAATCTCTGTAAGTCCCACCTTTGTAAGGGCGGGAGTACCGTTTAAAAACATATAAACTGTAATGGAAATGACTGCAAGAACGGCGAAAAATGCACAGATGGTAAAAATGATCTCAGCAGTTTGTTCTACCGCGGATCTTGCTTTTTTGTTGCCGATAATAGAATTCATAAAAATCTCCATTCCGCAGGCAGCCTGCAGAAGACTGCCTTTCATCAAAGGTTATCCCAGGTGCGGTTATGCACACAATACTGGAAAATGCAGGTCCGACATTGCCGGGCCTGCATCCAGCAGGGAGTGTTTTGGAAAAGAAATGTTGTCAGTCAACTGTGATCAGGCCAACGGATTTGATCAGAGCCTTGCCCTCATCGGAGCTGAGGTAATCAAACAGTGCCTGTACTTCGGTCTTCTGTTCGGAGATTTCGCCTTTAGTTGCCATTACGAAGGGTCTGGACAGTGCGTAGTTACCGGCCTTAATATTTTCTTCTGTAGCGTCTACGCCGTCGAGCTTCAAAGCTTTTACGGAATCATCTACAACATCGAGAGAAACATAACCGATCGCACCGGGGGTGGAAGCAACCTTTGCCATAACGGCGCCGGTGGAATCCAGTTCGTTTGCGTAAACGCAGGCATCTGCGATGTCCAGCAGCTCTTCAAACGCACCTCTCGTACCGGAGCCTGCCTCACGGCCGACAACAACGATCGCCTGATCGTCTCCGCCAACCTCACTCCAGTTCTTTGTTTCACCGGTGTAGATGGAAACCAGCTGATCCTTTGTGAGGTCTTCTACCTTGTTTGCGGGATCTATAACTACTGCGATACCGTCAATTGCGACGATGTTTTCCACTGCGCCTGCGCTCTTTTCATCGTCCTTTAAGTTTCTGGAAGAGTTACCGATGTCAACGCTGCCTGCCAGGACGCTTTCAATACCTGCGGAAGAACCGGTGAACTCAGCAGTTACGGTCACGTTGGGATATTTTTCCATGAAGCTTTCTGCAACTGCGTTTGCCAGCTTTTCCATGGAAGTGGAACCGGACATGCTGACGGAACCGGAAAGGTCTGCATATTTGTCTGCGCTGTCTGCGCTTGTGTCAGCAGCCTCGTCAGCTGCTGTGCTGACAGCCTCGACGGTGGGTTCAGCTGCTGTGTCAGCTGCACTTGCTGCAGTATCTGTTGCAGCAGTATTGCCGCAGCCTGCCAGAGTGCCAATTGCCAGTGCGCTCATTGTAAGAAGTGCGATCAGTTTGTTTTTCATAATGTTTCTCCTCCTTGATGCCGGAAGTATTCTGTTCCGGGCTGATGAATGAAATATAGTGAATGCCTGAAGCCATATGCTGTCTGCCTCATTGCGAGACTTATGATAAGTCATTTGAGCAATGCAAGATATCACGATCCGGTTAGGAATGGGTAAAGGTTGTGTAAAAGGATGTCGGAGTCAAAAGCCTCGACCCGGATGCCTGTGGAGCGCTTCGAGGTGTAATATACATAAATATGCATATAGAATGTATACCGACGAATAATATACATACAGGTGAATATTTATACAAGAAAGAGGTAAAAAAGTGAATATTTTGTGAAAATTTATACTTGATTTTTAAAGGAAGTGTGATAGTATAGATGTCATGAAACGGATTTACAACGGAAAAGGAAATCCCGTTTAAAGATGTCTTTAAAAATAAATCTAAAGATAAAAGAATAAGGAGACATCAGAGGAGAAGATTGAAAAATAAGATTTTTCAATCGCGAGATTTGTGTCTGCGCGCACTTGACACAAACTCGGCATGCG
>OGYJ01001588.1_pt1 | contig 17724 bp, 20 predicted proteins | sample 1576531 | NCBI WGS metagenome assembly OGYJ01 (sample SAMEA3541574, study PRJEB24748) | human gut metagenome | biome: human gut; feature: human-associated habitat; material: faeces | place: China | collected 2012 | reverse complement strand
TATTTATAAAGTACAATATTATGTAATTAATTTATGTAAACCTATTGACATTAAAAAGGTACAATGCTATAATATAATTACAGTAAAGGAAAACAATAAAGTTAAAGAGAAAGGAAAGAAAAGATTATGAAAAATTATGTAAAAACAATTAAAACAGAGGATATTATTGAAAATGTTAAAATGCATGTTGATAGTGCTTTAAGACAATATAATGAAAATAATGAAAATTGGCGTGTTAATGTTAATATTGCTGATTATTCTATAAAAGCATTATCATTATACGCTATGAAAAAGAACGCTGATTTTAGTGATTCATGGGATGAATTAATGGAAGTAACAAACTTTAAATCTCTGTATAGAATAAGCGAAATAGCTTCTTTTATAAATGGTTTAACATATTAATATTTCACGTGAAACATTAGAAAGGAGGTGATTAACCATGCCAGAATGGATAACCCACGCACAAGTCCGCAAGCGTTTCCAAGAGCACTTCTGCGAGACGCTTTATGAACACCCGGACTTAGTAACACCTAAAACAGTGGAAGAGTACGAGCACATGAAAGACATAATGAGAGAGGAAAATGGAACAGCTTTATCATTATGCAACACAACCTATATAACCAACCTACATTATGCATTCATTTATAAGTTAAAAGAACACGTCTATGATAACGGCAAATATTACATAGCATATATAGCAAATAACCAACGCATAGACGTGCCAATCAGTAAATCATTAATAAAGGAGACATATCAATGGATATTAGAAAAATTAAAAGAATCATAAAAAGTGTAATAGAGGGAATTATTTCAATCTTAGTGTTAACAACTATTTTCCTTGCTACATTTTATTGGGTTGCTGTTATTGTGAATTTCTTTGTTCCAACGCCTTAAATTAGTAATAGCATTTTTGGAGGTACATGTAAAAAATGAGAAAATTAAAAACTATTGTTAACTATCTTACAGCTATTTGCTTTGTGGTATATATTTTTATTCAGTCAACTACGCTTGATTATTTAACATTATTTTAGAAAAAACTTTTTTAAAAAAACTACTTGACATTTCAAGTAACATCTGATATACTTAATAATGTAAGGAAGATAAATATTTTTTCCAACTTACATACCACACCATATAGGGCGGTGTCCAAAGCACCGTCCACTCACAAAAAATAGCAGATATTCCGACACCCATGCAGGCGAAAAAACGGTGGTTATGTGTAAAGGTTCGATTCCTTTTATCTGATTCGACTTCATAAGAAGTCGTGTATGTAGTTTACGCAGTCTAGCAAGCACAAAACAAAAGAAAGAGGTGAAAAAGTAAAATGTCAAGAGCAAGAAAAGTAACAAGAACAATCTGTTCAACTAAAGTCATCGTCATGTGTGTTGACACAGAGACAGCTAAGGTTAACAACTACGAGGTAACAATCGCAGGTACTTACACAGATGATAAGAAGCTTATGAAAGCAGTTACTAAAGTAGTAGAGACAGAAACGCTTAAACCAGTATCAGTTGTTTCAACAGAAGTGATTGAGACACTGTACGGAATGGATGAACAGAAATTCATTGAAATGGCAGAAGTATTACAGCCAAGAAACAAAAAAGAAGTAGATGAAAACGCAGATGTAGAAGTATAAGTAAAAGAAAAAGGAGAAAATAACAATGAGTAAAATTATGATTACAAATGCAAGTAGAGAATTAACAGAGGTAGAGCAGTATCTTATGACAATGGATGCAGGTATTACATCCATGAAAGATGTAGCAGACGGCACATCAATTCCCGTAGATGCCTACATTGAATACAAGGACACAAAGAATGACGGTACAGAAGCATACCTGCTTTCAATCATTACTGTAGATGGTAAAGTTTACAGTACACAGTCCGAAACTTTCAAGAGTTCTTTGAAATCAATTCATGAGTTGATGCACGGTAAACCGTATGCAATTATTAAACGTAGCGGAGAGACAAAAGCAGGTAGACCATTTGTTGACTGTGGGCTTGACGTCAACTCTGTAAAATAAGTAAAGTATTTTTTTCATAGCAAATAATTTTCTTTCCTAAAAATATATAGTAGGGTGGGCAGAACGCCTACCCTCTTTTAATCTAAAATGTTTCACGTGAAACATCAAGATAGTGTGAAACATAATAAAATGTGAGAGGTGTGATAAAATTGAAAAAGAGCAAATCAAAGTATAGTCAATACTATAAGCAATATCAGCGTAAAGTATCAGCATTAAGAAAACAGAATATCGAATTGCGTGGTGCGAACGTCTATCAAACAGAATCCCAGTTGCGTAAATGGGGTATCCAAGGAAGAGACTTAGCAAAGATAACAAGACAGTTAAAAGCAGATATAAAGAATCTTTCAAAACAGGAAGCCTATTCAACAGCAACAGGGGAAATCTCAACCGTTGGTAAACTTAAACACGAACTTGCTTCTGAACGTGCCAAGCGTAGTGCAGAGACAAGAACGCGTAATAGGGAATCCGCTAGGGAATTTTGGTCAACAGATAAACAGCCAACTACGCACGATTTAGATGGAGAATATCATTTGAAACAGCCACAGTTGGGGGATATGACTAATGATAACTTTGTGACAGAGTTTTTAAGCCGTATAACATCACCAGTTCCAACAGAGACAATATACGGCAATAAAAGAAAGAACGCTAACATAGAAAGAGCGCAAGAAGCTCAGTCAGCTCTATTAGCACTTTATCGCAATACTTTAAATAAAGATGGTGAAATAGCTGTAGGAGAACGTCTTGCGAATAACTGGGATGCAATTAAATTGCACTTGGAAGTAGTTTTAACCGATTCAAAAGGCGTGAACGTTGCTTCCTCACTGGAAGCTATTGGGGAAATTATTAGTGGTAGAACATTATCTGTTGTAGAACGTGATGCTTTAAATGATGAACAAGAGTCTCTTTATTCATGGGATATCGAGGACAATGTCTATGAATAGCAAACGAACAACAAGAATGTTCATGTGCGATTTTGAGACTACCGTATATGATAACCAAGACCATACAGAAGTGTGGGCAGTTGCCGTTGTAGAACTATTCACCGAGAATGTCACAATCCTGCATCGTATAGAGGATATGTTTACGTACTTTCGTGCGTTAGATACAAACATCATAGCATTTTTCCATAACCTAAAATTTGATGGGGCTTTCATCCTTGACTATTTATTAGCACAGAAAAAATATCCACAGGCACTCAACAATGATAACGGTGTATACTCATGGAAAAAGAATAAGGAAATGCAAACCAACGAAGTCCGTTATAGTATATCAGATAAAGGTATGTGGTATTCCATTACACAGAAACTTCCAAATAATAAGTTACTGGAGTTCCGTGACACATTGAAGCTGTTACCATTTTCCGTTGAAGTGATTGGAAAATCATTCGCAACGAAACACAAAAAGCTAGATATGGAATATACTGGCTACAGATATGCAGGGTGTGAGATAACCGAAAGGGAACGAGAGTATATCGCAAATGACGTTCTTGTTGTAAAGGAAGCGCTTGAAATCATGTTAGAACAAGGACACGACAAATCTACTATTGGTTCATGCTGTTTGGAAGAGTTCAAAAAAGGGTATGATAAGACAGATTACGCACAGCTTTTTCCCGACATATACAAGATAGAAACAGGAATAACCAAGTATCCTACCTTTGGCGACTATATTAGAAAGTCATATCGTGGTGGATGGTGCTACCTTGTAAGAGGAAAAGAAAATAAAATATTTCGTTTTGGCACAACAGGGGATGTTAATAGTCTATATCCGTCTATGATGCACTCTGATAGTGGCAATTATTATCCCGTAGGGAAACCACATTATTGGAAAGGTAATTACATCCATGAGGATGCACTTAAGAAAGACCCACAGGGTGACCCAAGATATTTTTTCCTACGAATACGCACAAGATTTAGGGTTAAAGATGGTTACTTACCATTCATACAGATAAAAGGGTCTCCGCTCTATCGTGGAACAGAAATGTTAGAAACAAGTGATGTATACAGTAAGAAATACGATAAATATTTTCCGTATTACTATGACAGCGGAAACAATAGGCATGAAGCTATCGTAGAAATGGTAGTTACGTGTACAGATTATTATTTAATGCTAGAACACTATGACTTATATGATTTCGAAATCATAGACGGTGTGTGGTTCTATGCTATGAAAGGTATCTATGATAATTATATCAACAAGTACGCAGAGATTAAGAAGAAAAGCAAGGGTGCACAGCGAACTCTTGCAAAGCTCTTTCTTAATAATCTTTATGGAAAGCAAGCATCCTCTAAAGATAGTTCATTCAAGATAGCATACGTGAAAGAGGATGAATCACTAGGTTTTATACGACAGGAAGAGAGCAACAAGAAAGCAGGGTACATCCCTTGTGGTTCTGCAATAACGTCATATGCTAGAGAGTTTACAATCCGGGCGGCTCAGAAGAATTACCATGGTGTTAATGAAAGAGGTTTTATATATGCCGATACTGATTCTATCCATTGTGATTTACTGCCCGATGAAATTGTAGGTATAAGAGAACACCCAACAGAGTTTAATTCTTGGTCATTGGAGTCCTGTTGGGATATTGCTACATTCACACGACAGAAAACGTACATTGAACACGTAACTCATGAGAACAGAGAACCAATAGAAGAACCGTTTTATGACGTGAAGTGCGCAGGGATGCCAAATAAGTGCAAGAATCTGTTTGTATTATCTATGCAAGGTAATGCAGATATTAAAGGTTATACAGAGCCAAGAACAGGAACACACAAAGAATGGTCAGAAGAGGAAAAACAATTCTTATTTAAAGATGGTAAACCAATCAAGCGTGATTTATCAGATTTTAAGATAGGTTTGAAAGTACCCGATAAGTTACGTCCTAAAAGAATGAGGGGTGGCGTGTTATTGGTAGAAACAAGTTATGAAATGAGGTAGATAGTGTGAAAGTAAGATTAAAAGATGTAGTGGAACAATGTATAAATACAGCACATTGCACTGATTGTCATTATTGTAAAAGTGGTGAATGTATTGCTAAAATTGATGGGTATTATCCATTTGATTTAGAAGAATATTATTGGCTATGTTACGATGTGCCTAAACTAGCAAAAGCATTATATACAAATGAGGAGTTAGAACTATGAAAATAACAGTAAGAGAATTAATAGAAATATGTTCGTCAAATTATAAACGAGGTTGTGAGGGTTGTGACTTCTACTCATACAAGTGTTATATACCAACATATCCACACATTCCACGTGATGCAAGAAAACACAGCAAATTTAAGAAAGAGAAAGAACTGAATAAAGAAGTTACATTAAAACTAGATAAGTAAAAACAAAAAGGTACAATGCATAAGCAAAGTACCTTTTATTATATCATGAACTACTGGTGAAAACGGTCTAAAGCCTGTTAGGGCAAGGGAGCAACCCCGACCATAGAGACAGCAGTCTCTTCCACCTGTGCGTTCTGTCTCTATGTTTTTCGCTTTCTGACAGTAGATGATACCATTAATAACTAAGAGCATGCAAGACAGCTTCTTTACACTGTAAGTCTTTGAACCTAAAGCACCCACGCTCAAAGAAGTACCTCATATTAGACAAGAATAAGTCATTACTCTTTAACATTACATAATTAACGTTATGGTCATCTGTTGTAATACTGATTCTATAAGGGTATGTCTTATCTGCTCTGTCATCACAGTATATAATACCTAAGTCCATATACTCTTTGATGGCGTAATCCCTACCAAGATACCGAAGTGTAGCAACATACGTACACTCTCCAACTGGCTTCTCAATGAATGCATTACTGTCATTTAAGTAAGTAGCTTGTGCAGAATAAGCAACATAATCATCATCGATAAACGCACGATTGAACCCACTTTCTGTCTGTGCTTTACTTGCACTTTCATTATATCCCTGCTCTAGTACGAACCCATTTCCGCGTAAGAATTTAGTATCAGATTTAAGTCTGTTTGAAATCTTCATAGCAATATAATATGGGTTAATCAGTGACACAGGGTTAGCCATCATATAGACTGGAACATAGCGCACTTGTTTTCCCTGCCCACGTGCAATAGAGGTATGTATAGAAATGAATTTTTTCACTTCATCTGAGCAGTAACGGTTTGTTTCACTTTGAAATTCGTCAAAAATAAGACAGCTGATATCACTGAACATATGAGAGTTCTTCTTAACAGCATCCGCATTGTTAAGTGCCATGGCATAACCACAGGAAACGTTATTTAAAAATAATTCATGGAATTTCCCGTGCATCATTGGTTTACTTGTCATTTCATATTCATTGAAAAATAATTCTTTGATATCCTTAAAAAATTTCTCTGCTACACCACTAAGCTCGTAATCGTAACGATAGAGCAATCCAAACTTTTCGCCCTTTGACAAAAATTTATTAACTACCAATTTGCCAAAGTAAGTTGTCTTACCGCCAGTACGGTTACTTGTTACCATGTAAATCTCGGGTCTTTTATTGTTTAGGTCTAACAAACTTAATAGTTTTGTACCGTCATAATAACTCATTTTATCACCTCTTTTATATTATAACATAAATTAGACAAGCTGTCAATTATTAAACAGTGTGTATTTTAATAGACACTGTGTCTATAATTATACAATATGTTGACAAATATACATTATGATGATATAATTAAATAAGAAAGGATGTGATGAAAGCTATGGATATGAACGCAGTAACAACAGCAATTTCAACGCTTGGTTTCCCTATTGTGATGTGCGGTGCTATGTTTTGGTACATGATTAAAGAAAAAGATGCACATAAAGCAGAGATGGACAGTGTGACAGAAGCATTAAACAATAATACATTGATTTTGCAGAAGTTATGTGACAGACTGGATGGTGACAAAGATGACAACGTATAATGTACACGGTGGGCACTCTTTGAAATGCCGTGGTGCTAGCGATTTACTGGATGAAGTAAATGAAGATAGAGCTGTAAAAAATAAGTTAATCGAACTATTAAGAGCGAATGGAAATACAGTATATGATTGTACAGATGACTACAGCACAACACAGAACAAAAATTTATCTTCCATTGTTTCTAAGTGTAACGCTCATACTGTGGACTTGGATATATCAATTCACTTAAATAGCGCAAGAAACGACAGAGTAGGTGATGGGAAATGTGGTGGTGTAGAGGTCTACGGATATGATGATAGAATCTATGGTGTAGCTTATAAGATTGCAGAGAATATTGCTAACACACTTGGTATTGGGTTTCACGGTTCTCCCGTGAAATACGAAAAAGATTTACGTGTCCTAAGAGAAACAAAAGCAAAAGCGATTCTCATTGAATGCTGTTTTGTAGATGATAGAGACGATGTAAGCCGTTGGGATTCTACAAAGTGTGCTATGGCTATTGCATCTGCTCTTGGGTGTAAAACAAACGTGAAACCACAGACAAATGTTTCACGTGAAACATATTTTCCAGTTTTTAAGTTAAATAGCTGTTCCATTGTAGATTGCTTAAGATCAATCAATGTGGATTCAAGTTTTGTGTATCGTAAGCGTATTGCAAGTAAGAACGGTGTAGCGAACTATAAAGGCTCAGCACCACAGAATGACAAACTGGTTTCACTTGGTAAGAAAGGAAAGCTTATTAAACCGTAATGGCTATCAACATCAACAAAGGTTATCAATGGGCAATCAATACTTGCAACGCCCCAAACGTGGGATACTCTCAACAGTACCGATATCAAAAGACGGTAAATGGTATCACATATTATGATTGTTCCACGTTTGTTGGTTATGCAGTAATCGAAGCAGGATTCCCATTAAATATTAGTGGCTTCTATACTGGAAATATGGTAAGTATCTTAAAAGGGTTAGGGTTTACACAGTATGATAGCAAAGATGTAGAATGGAAACCATTTGACATCTTATGGCGAAGTGGACATACCGAGATATGCTATCAAGGTGGCGGAGTGGGTAAAGGTATTACAATGGGAGCACATACCAACGGTATCCCACTAGTTGACCAAGTAAGCATCAATAACAGTGAATCAACATCAAACAGCTTTCCAATTCTACTGAGATACGGTGATGGCGGTGCGACCGGAATAGGCGCAAGTATATATGTAATCTCTGCGTTATGTGGTAATGCCTGGAGAGAATCAAATATAAACCCTGCTCTTAACGAGCGTGGTGGCGGTGGTTTCGGACTATTCCAGTGGACAAGCGGAAGAAAGACAGCATTGCTTAACTACCTTAGTTCACAAGGCTTATCAAGTACAGACCCTAACGGGCAGATGCAATACTTGATTGAAGAAAATGACTGGATTGGTACAAGCCACGGTATCTCTTCACTTGATGAATTCTTACATTCAACCAGTACAGATATTGCAGGTCTAACCGAAGCATTTATGTCATGTTGGGAAAGACCTGGTGTTCCTGCTCTTGAAGAGCGTATACAGAACGCAAACAAATGTTACAATTACATTCAGACTCATGGTAACGACACTTCAATCAACAGATGGGTAGCAGAGGACAGATATTTAACAGAAGCAGAAATACTTAACAACGCAGTTTTAATGTACCGATTTTATAGCGTAGGTGGTGGCGGCGGTGGAGGTACAACTTATAAGCCAAAATCAAAGTTCCCTATGTGGTTCGCTATAATCGGTGGCGGTATTCAAAGGGGTTATTAAAATGGCAGTTTTATCAAAAGAAGATTTTCTCAACTTAATCAAAGAGAGAACAAAAGACAGTACAGACGATGAAACCTTAAAATTCATCGAGGATGTAACAGACACAATTAATTCATTGTCAGATACAGACGGTGAAGACTGGAAAACAAAGTACGAAGATAATGACAAAATGTGGAGACAGAAATATAAAGATAGATTCTTTTCCGCAGGTGATAGCGCAGGAAATGAACATAAACAAAAAGACGAAGAAGAGGAAGAGGAAGAAGAAAAAGACAATGAAATTGTAGCAGAAAATTTTGATGAATTATTTAAGTAAAGGAGATGTAAACTAATGGCTCACAGAGTTAAACTAACTACACTGGATGCTAGTTCCCTTAAAATCATTAACACAATCAGAGAGAATGCATCCTATGAGTATCAGCAGAATGTCCCAGTAATTACTGATGCTAAAATGATTCCGAAAGTCGGAGAGATAATTTTAGGAAACGGTTCTTTACAGAATCAGTTTCTTAACGCACTTATGAACAGAATCGCAAAGGTTGTGATTGAAAGCGCAACATTCAACAACCCATATGCACACCTTAAAAAGGGTTATCTTGAAACAGGGGAAACAATCGAGGATATCTTTATCGGTATTGCGAATGTGGTAGAGTATGACGCAGAAAAAGGGGAAGCAAGAGAATTTAAAAGAAATCTCCCCGACGTAAGAAGTGCTTTCTACGTTATGAACTGGAGAACGCAGTACCCTCTTACAATCCAGGATGAAGACCTTAGAATGGCATTTACATCCATTGATGGTGTAACTTCATTTATCGCCAAACTGGTAGACGGTATTTACACAGCAGCTGAATATGATGAATTCTTACTATTCAAATATCTACTAATTAAAGCCATTTCACACGGTAAGACTACTCCTGTTTCAATCGGTGACGGTACAACACTTACAAATGATGCAAGCAAGTATAGAGGTATTTCTAACAAGCTTACATTTATGTCTAAGAAATACAATCAAGCAGGAGTAAGAACAACAACACCGAAGACAAGACAGGCAATCTTTATGGATGCTGAGTACAATGCGAAATTTGATGTTAACGTTCTTGCAAGTGCATTTCACATGGAGAAAGCAGACTTCATGGGCAGACTTCACTTGATTGATGATTGGACAAGTTTTGACAACGAAAGATTTGATATCATTCGTGCGAACTGTGATTCAATCGAAGAGGTAACATCAGTAGAGCTTACAGCAATGCAGAATGTGAAAGCAGTTCTTGTAGATGAAAATTACTTCCAAGTATACGACAATCTGTCAAGAATGACAGAGCAGTATTGTGCAAGTGGACTGTATTGGAATTACTTCTACAATACATGGAAGACTGTGGCAGTTTCTCCGTTCTCTAACATGGTTACATTCGTAGTAGACGATGCTAATATTGCACAGCCTACTACTGTGACAGTTGAAGTTAGTAGCAAGGATATTGCAGAAGAAGCAACAGTATTTACACTTGAAGTGCAGGACGATAATGTATCTCTTGCTAACGGTGCTTACCAGTTTGTACAGACACAGGATGCAGTAACTAACGGAATCGCAATCCACAAGTATGGCGCAGTTATCTTCCCGGCAGGAAAGACCACAACTACACTTGAAATGATTTACGGTGGCTACAAGTATACAACAGATACAGCACTTACAACATCTTCTAATGTGGGTGATACAATTGTCTTTAACAAGGGTGATGCTGTAGCACTTGCGGTAGAGGATGGAAAAGCTGTGGCAAATGTACCTACTACAAAAGATGTTAAGAAACTTAAGTAATCTACAAGTTTCACGTGATTCTGAAATATGTTTCACGTGAAACATATTTACTATAAAAAGGGGTACTATAACATGGAAAGACAAGTATACGCAGATAATGTGGATTTAAATGGTAAAGTCTTTGAAACAGTTGGTGAGAATATCCGAAAGGGTGCAAGAGAAATTGATTCACAAGTTATTACTACTTGGTGTGTAACACCCGAATCTTTTGGTGCTGTTGGTGATGGTGTGACCGATGATACAGAAGCGTTGAAAAAAGCCATAAATCACGCCATTAAAACTAATAAAGAACTAAAACCGATAAGTTCAGATAAAACATATCTAGTAACAGAAAAACTTGTTATAAATGGCACTATAAAGATAAATTTCCAAAATGCTTGTATTAAAGCAAGCCATGCGGGTCATGTGATTGAAGTGTATGTTTCATCAGACGGTACCACAGGTATTGACGGTTATATACGAAATATAGTAATTAATTGCAATAATATTAGTGATTCCGGCTTGTATATTAGAAGTTCGCACAGGTGGAACTATAATAATATTACCATCAAGAATGCTGTTTCTATTGCTTTATATACTAATGCTTGTCAAGATTGTAGATTTAATAATATTTATATTTTTGATACAACGGATAGGGGGGTAAGGGTAGATGGAACAGACGTATATTTTACTGATGTAAATATCATAGGTTTCAAAACAGCGATTGAAAATATGAATGGTGGTAATATATTTACAAGAATTCACGCATGGAACAAAAGTAACTTTGCCAACACTACATTTGTTAAAACAAAAGGTGACGCTATTTATAGCAATTGTTGCGCAGATACGGTTGCATTATGTTATGACATTGATGGCGGTGTAAAAACAATAATTAACGGTGGGCTTTTTGTTTGTAATGCTTTATGGGATTCAGAAATGGGAGACGAAAGGTGGCAACTATTCAAATGGGTAAATAACTCTGCAAGTAGATATACTAAAATATCAAACACTTATTTATCAAATGGAGCAAAAAAACTACCTAATTTCTCTAATATTGAAGCAAAGTACACATATTGTGAATTTTTAGGTGATAATATATTCACAGTAATACCGCTTAATTTACCAATTGCTAGTTCTAGCAGTATCACAGTTTCTGATAAAATTTCAGATGTGACAAGGAATAATATCTATAAAAAGAACGGAAGAATATGCGTATATTTATATTGTAATGCAAATTTTGTAAATGGTGATAATGCTATTGGAAACATTTCAGTTTCTTTTCACCGCCCGTCAGATATTATTAAAACTATTGCATATGTTGATACAACACCGATTATCGTTACTATAAAAACAGACGGCTCTATTATTGCTAATACTAACGAAGAATTAAAAGGAAATTTTATTTTTAATGTTACTTATGATACAGTTTCACAAGTATAAATAATTAACTAAAGAATATTATAATTAAAAAGTGGGAAAGGAGTGATACCTTGATAGAACCAAAAACAGACATCCGACTCTTAACCAACATTCCACTTGACCCCACATACAATCACACCATTCGATTCACAGACGTAACAGCACAAAGCACCTACTTTGCGAACAAAACCAAACACCAACTTACACGCCAAACCTATCAGCGTGTGCAACGTGGTTACGCAAAAGTCCAGTTATCCGCAGATGATTGTTACGACTGCAACTATATGATGTTTCGCAACACTTCCTACGGTTCAAAGTGGTTTTATGCATTTATCACTGGTGTAGAATACCTTAACGACAATGCCTGTTACATTACATTCGTACTAGACGTTCTACAAACATGGTGGTTTGACTTTACCATCCGAGACAGTATGGTTATTCGTGAACACAGCGCGACAGATGCAATCGGTGACAATATTCTGCCTGAACCTGTTAAACTAGGAGAATACGTAGAGGGTAGCACGGGTGGAAGTATTAACCTAATGAAAGATCTATCCGTTGTGGTTGCTGTTTGTGATAACGGGGAGCGAAACATTGGTGGTTTATTCGAGGGTGTATATTCGGGGTGTACATATTATGCTTTTGATGTTTCATCTGAACTTGAAAGAGAAAAACTATATGCGCTCAACATAAAATACTTAGATAGTCCTGACAGCATTGTAGCTATGTGGATGTGCCCGACAATGTTTATTGGTACAAAAGACGAGGATGGTAAAATTAAAAACACAGCAACAGGCTCATCATTCGATTCAGACGGCACTGAAATACCCCCAGTTAATCCGGCTACAACATCATTGAACGGGTACATGCCTAAGAACATGAAAATGTACACGTATCCTTACAATTATTTTCAGTTTGACAACGGTGTTGACAACAGCCTTGTGTTACGGTATGAATTCTTTGAGAATTTAACTCCTAGATTCAGAATCGAGGGTACAAAGAATACACCAGTAAAAGCTTGTGTATATCCAACACACTACAAAGGTAGTGGAGAAACCCCGTATCGAATGGAATCGTTAAACATGATGGACTTCCCATTGTGCAGTTGGAATAATGATGCTTACAAAGTGTGGTTAGCACAGAACACTTATATCAATAAAGTTAAAATGGCTCAAACAGTTGTAAACTCAACCGTTGGTGCTGTAGCAGGCATGACAACTAGTGCTTTAAGTGGCAATATTGGTGGTGTGGTTGGCGAAGCTGTTAATGCTATTTCACAACCTGCTAACGAATATATTAATCAAACACTTAACGAATATGGAGCAAGCATCCAAGCCGACCTCTTCCGAGGTACTCTTGGCAACAGTAACTTGCTAGTAGCACAGGGAGAAAACAAACTGTTCTATCGAAGAATGTGCATCCCTTATGAATACGCTAGGAGTATTGATGCTTTCTTCACTATGTTTGGATACGCTTGCAACAGAGTGAAACAACCTAACGTTTGTAGTGGTAAAGGGTTAAGACCTCACTGGAATTACATCCAAACAAGTGGGTGTGTAGCACGTGGGAGTGTTCCTGCCCCCGATATGCAAGTTATCTGTAAGATTTTCGACAGTGGTATTACATTTTGGGAAAATGGTGAGGAAATTGGAAACTATTCATATGACAACAGTCCCACATAAAGAGGTGATAACATAATGGGAAGAAACAGAAGAAACAAGTATAAAAACCAGTTTTTTACAAGTATGTTGCAAAACTGTGTATCATGGCAATATTACTATAACCGATTAAAAGAAATCGCAATTTCTTGCATCGAATGGAAAAATTTACCTGATACCGTTGACGCTAGATTTTTGGAAATGACATTGTTTGAAGATGGTGCAGGAGTTTATTTCAATGACGAGGTGCTTGGAAACTTATTTTTACAAGCTACGCTTGATGGTAGATTAAATGTATACCGCGAACCGATAAAGACAAAAGCTTACGCTGTAAACGGATACTTAAAAGATTTGAACGAAACAAACAGTGTGATTATTCATAACAATATGCTACATACGAACAGCGTGGAAGCGTGTAAAATGTTTGCTCTGCGTTTAGCCAATATTGACCGAACGATTGATGTGAATATCAACGCACAGAAAACACCGGTTCTTATTAAATCGGGAGAAAATGAACGTTTATCCATGGTAAATCTGTATCAGCAGTATGACGGTGGGATGCCTTTTATCTTCGGAAGTGACCAGTTGAACACAGATAACATTACAGCACTTAGAACAGATGCGCCTTTCGTTGCACCACAGCTTTACGAGTTGAAGACAAACATATGGAATGAAGCCTTGACATATCTTGGTATATCTAACGTTAATATCACGAAGCGTGAACGACTTGTGAGTGACGAGGTGAACCGTTCGCAGGGTGGTAGCATTGCAAGTAAATTTAGTCGTTTACATGAACGTCAAGTGGCAGTTGAGAAAATCAACAAAATGTTCGGTACTAATATCAGTGTAGATTATAGGGAAGAGCTTGACACCAGTTTAGACGGATTAAATGTTTCACGTGAAACATCACAGAAAGGAGATATTGTAGATGAGTAATTACACAACAGAGGTACGCTTTATCTGCGAATCTCTTTACCGACTTGAACACAGCACTGGCTACAACGATATTGAAAAGATACTGAAAGCTGTTCACAAAAAGATATTCGACTTTGACTATCCTATCTTTGATGAAAAATACAGAAGTGTGCTTGAAATTAAAATATTGAGACATTTCTACACAAGGGAAATAGGATTCGAAACAGTTGGATTATGGAAGTTAAAATTAGCAGACAAAATGAACACGATTATGCCATACTACAATAAGTGGTACGCTAGTGACTTACTGGAATTCAATCCATTATGGGATACAGATTTTACTAGAAAAGGTAATATCAACGACACGAACAAAAGTAAAAATGACAGCACAGCAAACAGCACGACAACGGATAACGGAAAACAAACAAATAGTAACGCTAGTAAGACAAAAAGTAAATTTTCTGATACTCCGCAGGGTAGTATTTCAACCCTTGAGAACGACACTTATCTTACAAGCGCAACGATTGACGAAACAAACGGAAGTTACACAAACACCGCAGAAAACACAAATGTGAATAATTCAACAAACACGATAAATCACGAAGCCACAAACTTAAACGAATACTTTGAAATCGTACAAGGTAACCGTGGAGTATTTGACAATGGTACAATGTTAAGTCATTACCGCGAGACATTCACAAACATTGACAAAATGTTGTTAAATGAAATGGAAGATTTATTTATGCTATTATGGTAAGGAGATGAAACGCATGTATGATTTTGACAGAAACGGATGCAGTGTAGGAAATCCAGTTCTACCACTTACTTATGATGATTCATTAAGTTATGAAGAACAGATCGCAAAACTGTATAAAATGTTCAATGAACTGAAAACAGACAGGATTTACAACAATACGTTCAATATCACAGACAGCACAAAACTAGCGGATGCTGTTATTCCAAGAAAGCTGATTCGTAACTACACTTATGATATGATGGTAGAAGATATCGACACCCTAATGCTTAACTACCCAAAGGTGCGTAAAAAGATTATCGGCACATCCGTTCTTGGGTTGCCATTGATTGCTATGGAGTACGGAACAGAAACAGCCACTAGACATATGTTTGTATTCAATGGATTCCATGGTACAGATTGCAGTGCTAGTATCGCAATCGCACAGATGGAAGTGTTAGCAAAGAACGCTACTTATGGCGGAGTAGATATGTGGAGTGAGATTCTTGACAATGATACTTGCATCCACGTAATTCCAATGGCAAACCCTGATGCTTGGATGCTTGGTTTACAGGGATACAGTTACTTCAACGATATCCCCGAAGCAATCAAAACAAAGATTGAGGAACTGACAACAGACTACATTAGAAACCACGCGAAAGACGAACCAAACGGTTCAACATGGGATGTTGAGAGCAGAACAGACCTTGAAAAGTACATTCGTTCTCTTGGTGGTGACCCAAGTGTTAACTATGAAGCATATGTGTTCAGAGAGAAAGACTTACACGCTTGGAAAGCTAATGCGAACGGCATTGACTTACACTATAACTGGTGGACAGATGCAATGAAACCTACAGTTGATGTGGCGTTAAAAGGTGTAAACTATGGACACGCTGATGCCTATGTGTATGGGGCACAGGGCATTAGAGCTTACGTTGATGAAAACGCTTCATATAGAGCTTATATCTCACAGTATGAAAGAAGTGACGGAAATTATTACTTCACATTCATGAATTATCACCAAAAAGGACCGACTAACGTTTGGAACTACAGATTGAAAGGGTTACAGAACAATCGTAACTTTGACTGTGGAGTGCAACTGTGTAAACTAATGCAAGTGCCATATTCCCCACAGGTAGGTAATCAGAGTACACCAATCGGATTCAGTGCATGGGCAGGTATCAACTACGCAGGAAATTACACTTTAAGCTACACGAATGAAGTAGGTTGGAAACATGTGAAAAAACGTGGTGACTGGTGGGATGATGAAAACAGTGATATCGTGAGAAGTCCTGTTCCTGATAATCAGTGGAACGATATTTACACGAGCAACAAAGCTGTGTTTATTTGGATGTTAAGATACTATGCTAGTTTGAGGGATGTATGGAACAGGCATCAATATTTAAGCGAATATAACTTAAAGGATAAATACACAGATGAGCGTTTCGCTATTCCTAGCATGGCTATGATGCTGAATATTGCAAATAAAGTAGGTGCTTACTACACTTCATTAAGTGAAATGGGATTCAGTAACTATGGCGTTGGTGCATCTTTATATGATATTTTAACGAAGCTTAACTGGGAAGCATCTGCAACATTTAATGTAGGTTCTGCTATGACTGTAGCAAAAGACTTACCTACTTGGTCATTTAGTAAGAGCGGTAACATGAAGATTTTCCCTGTTAGTTCCAAGCAAATGATGTGTGAGTTCTATGTAAACAAAACAACATTTATTTATAGATGTCTGTATATTAAGGACAGTGATACAGAAATGCATAGAACAGAGTGGGTTAATGCTACACCTAGTACTACAGACTATGTAAGCATGGGTATTGCTGATGGTGTTGTTAATAGTAGTGTGAAAGCTATTGCAAGTAAAGTACCTATTTATCATGAGCTTATTATTGACTTGAATAAGAACGATAATAATGTGTCGGGGTTACCAAGTGACTTGGGTGACTACTATAGACTGAAAGTTACGGGTCATAGACCAAATAATAGAGTGGAGATTAATGATATCTCTAGTGGTAATATTTGGGTAAACCATTATAGTAGAACTGGCGATAAATTGCAGACGTGGTATAAGATACAAGCAAACCCTTTAGCATAAAAGGGATTTATCCTAGCAATATAACAGTAAGAAACGGTGTCACCTAAAACTATTACAGTTGGGAATGGTGCGACACAGAAGTTTACAATAGCTTAATATACAAAATGAGAGACGCCCTAGTGTGTAATGCACTAGGGTGTTTTGAATGTACAGAGGTGAGTGAGCGCAAAGCGCGAACGGAGAGTATCTATTGAGGTGAACGTAGCACGACAGTGCGGAGTGGAACAGTGAGCGAAGCGAACGGACAGAGGTGAGTGAGCGCAAAGCGCGAACGGAGAGCCCACTTAAGTTAGCGAGGGTGTGAACACAACCGAGCGGGACAGTGAGCGAAGCGAACGGCAGAGGTGAGTGAGCGCAAAGCGCGAACGGAGAGTATCTATTGAGGTGAACGTAG